>Ga0105237_10002045_pt1 | contig 25656 bp, 21 predicted proteins | sample KBSC24metaG_FD_81520 | JGI IMG/M metagenome (GOLD analysis project Ga0105237, IMG submission 81520) | Corn rhizosphere microbial communities from Kellogg Biological Station, Michigan, USA - KBS C2-4 metaG | ecosystem: Host-associated > Plants > Roots > Rhizosphere > Soil | place: Michigan, USA...
CCGGCCCGTCGGGCTGGCGCGACGGCCTGTTGCAGGCCTGGCGCCTCGCGAAGCCCTTCTGGCGCGATCCGGCCGAACGCGGCGCCTGGGGACAGCTGGGCCTCGTGATCGGACTGACCTTGGCCACGGTGGCGATCAACGTGCGCCTCAGCATCTGGAGCAACGCCTTCTTCGACGCGCTGCAGGCGCGCGACCTGAAGGCCTTCTGGCGCCAGGTCGGCGTCTTCTGCGGCCTGGCGCTGGTGTTCATCGTGGTCGCCGTCTACCGCATGGTGCTGCAGCAAAAGCTCACGATGCGCTGGCGCAGCGGCCTGACCGGCGCGCTGCTGGCGCTGTGGCTGCGGCGCGGCGCGGCGTACCGGCTGCAGCTGGGCGGCAGGCGCACGCCCGACAACCCCGACCAGCGTGTCGCCGACGATGCGCGCTCCTTCGTCGACAGCACGCTGTCGCTGCTGATCGGCGTGATCAACGCCAGCGTCACCCTGGTCTCCTTCGTCGGCATCCTGTGGACGCTGTCAGGGTCGCTGCCGATCGGGCGCTGGCATCTGCCGGGCTACATGGTCTGGGTCGCGATCGTCTATTCGCTGCTCGGCACCTGGCTGGCGCAGATCGTCGGCCGGCCGCTGATCTCGACGAACGCGCAGCAGCAGCAGGTGGAAGCCGATTTCCGCTACCAGCTGGTGCAGGTGCGCGACCACGCCGAGGCCATCGCGCTGGCACGCGGCGAGTCGGGCGAACAGCGCCGGCTCACGGCCTTGTTCGACGCGGTGCGCGGCAACTGGGCGCGGCTGATCCGCAATACCAAGCGGCTGACCTGGTTCAGCGCCGGCTATGGACAGCTCGCGAGCATCTTCCCGCTGCTCGCCGCGGCGCCGCGCTACTTCTCCGGCGCGATCCAGCTCGGCGGCCTGACGCAGACGGCGCAGGCCTTCGGCCAGGTGCAGGGAGCTCTGAGCTGGTTCGTCGATGCCTATGGCGAGCTGGCGGATTGGCGCGCGACGGTGTGGCGGCTGAGCAGCTTCGTCAGCGCGCTGGAGGCGGACCCGAACCCGGCCGCCGCGCCGCACGGCGCCGCGGTCAGCGCCACGGAGGCGAACGCGCCGCTGACGGTGCGCGAACTCGGCATCGGGCCGGCGGCCGGCATGCCGCTGCTGCAGGTGCCGTCGATCGAGGTGCGGCCGGGCGAACGCCTGCTCGTGACCGGCGCCTCCGGAGCCGGCAAGAGTTCGCTGCTGCGGGTGCTGGCCGGCCTGGTCGCGCCGCTGTCGGGCACGGCGCGCGTGCCGGCGGATTCGATGTTCGTGCCGCAGCGGCCTTATCTGCCGGCCGGCAGCCTGGCCGAGATCATCAGCTATCCGCATGCGCGCAGCGAGTTTTCCGACGAGGCGCTGCGCCGCAGCCTGTCGCTCGCCGGCCTCGCGGCGCTCGGCCCGCGGCTCGATGAAGCGGCGCCCTGGGCACGCACGCTCTCGCCCGGCGAACAGCAGCGCCTGCAATTCGCAAGGCTCTTCCTGCACCGGCCGCAGTGGATGCTGCTCGACGAGATCACGTCGGCGCTCGACGAAACCTCGGAGCGCACGCTGTACCAGGCCTTGCGCGCCGAGCTGCCGCAGGCCGGCCTGATCAGCATCGGCCATCGGCCTTCGCTGCGCGCCCTGCACGACGACGAGATCACGATCCACGGCGGCGCGCTGCGCCCGGTGCCGAAGCTGGCCGTGGCCTGAACCTCAGCCGCCGCGGCGCGCATCGATCCGGGTCACCAGGTCGAGCGTGAAGTCCTGCATCGAATGGATCACCGCATCGGCCATCGCCAGCGTCTCGGCCATCAGCGGGAACTCCTCGCCCGGCGCCGCGATGATGCTCATGCCCGCGGCCTTCAATGACTTGATGCCGTTGTTCGAATCCTCGATGCCGATCGCATCCGCCGGCGCGACGCCGATCTTCTCCAGCACCTTCAGGTAGATCTCCGGATGCGGCTTGCCGTGCGTCACGTCGTCGCCGTACATCGTCGCGAGGAAGACCTTGTCGAGGCCCGTGCGCTGCATGATCCATTCGATCAGCTCGTTCGGCGAGCCCGAAGCCAGCGCCACCTTGTAGCGCGTCGCCGCCAGTTTCACCGCCTCGATCGCGCCCGGGCGCACCGGCAGGTGCGCGTCGTACTTCCGGATCAGCCGGCCCTTGATCTCGCGTGCGATCTGCTCGTGCGTCAGGTCCAGCTGCAGGCGCTCGACCATGATGCGCGACCATGTCGCGGTGCTGCAGCCCATCGTCGACTCCTGGTCGGCCTCGCTCCAGACCTTGCCGATGCTCGCGGCGTACTCCTCGCGCACCTGGCGCCAGATGACCTCGGTGTCGACCAGCACACCATCCATGTCGAACACGACTGCCTCGAAGCTCATAGGTGTTTCCTCTCGTCGTTGGTGATCGAAGGGCCGAGCCCAGCGCAGGGCCGCCCCAAGCCGGCTCGGATCCCCTCGGGGGATCGATCGGGGTACTCCACGATCGAGGGGCTCCAGTTCTCAGGAGATGCGTTGCTGCAGCGAGCGGCCGATGGATTCGAGGATCAGGCAGCAGGACGTCGCACCGGCATCGAGCACGCCGATCGAGCGCTCGCCCAGCCGCGCCGCGCGGCCGATGCGCGCCTGCAGCGCCTTGGTCGATTCCATGCCCTGGCGCGCCGCGGCCATCATCGCATCGAGTGCGACGCTGAAGTCCTGGCCCTCGGCGAGCGCCGCGTCGTAGGCGTCGCGCGCCGGGATCAAGGTGTCCATCAAGGTCTTGTCGCCGACCCGGGCGTTGCCCATGCCCTGCACCGCCGCGACCGCAGCGGTCAGCGCCTCGCCGAAGCCGGTCGCGCCGAGGCTGTCACGCCCGGCCAGCGAACGAGACAAGGCGAGGAAGAAGCTGCCGTAGAGCGGGCCCATCGAGCCGCCGATGCCTTCCATCAATACCGTCGCGAGATCGTCCAGCGCGTCGGCCAGCGACAGCGGCTGGGGCTTGCCGGCCAGGCGCTCGCCGCATTGCGAGAAGCCCTTGGCCATGTTGATGCCGTGATCGCCGTCGCCGATCGCGCCGTCGATCTGGCTGAGGTAGTCGCGGTTCGCCTGAATCACCGCGACGAGGTCGAGCACCACGCCGCCGGCACCGGCGGGGGCGACACGCTGCTTGCCGGCCTCGGCGGCGCGTGTCGCGGCCGGGCCGGCGGCGGTCTTCGTGCTGGTGCGCACGGCAGGAATCGCTCCCGCCGCGGCCCGTGCCGCCACGCCGTCCGGCGCGCCCTGGCTCAGGCCGATCGAGCGGCACGGGTAGGCCATGCAGCGCTCCAGCTCGTCGTCGAGCTTCATCACCGTCAGGGTGACGCCCTGCATTTCCAGCGACGTGAAGTAGTTGCCGACGTAGCGGAACACGACCTCGATGCCCTTCTCCTTCAGCACCGCAGCGATGTGGCCATAGAGCACGTACTGCTCCATCACCGGCGTCGCGCCGAGGCCGGAGACGAGCACCGCGACGCGATCGCCCTTCGCGAAGGGCAGGTCGGGCAGCACGGTATCGAGCATCAGATTGGCCATCTGCGCTGCCGGCTGCGTCGGCAGCACATGGGTGCCGGGCTCGCCGTGATGGCCGATGCCGACTTCCATCTCGCCGTCCTTGATCTGGAAGTTCGGCTTGCCGACCGCGGCGATCGTGCAGGGCGCGAGGCCGATGCCGACGCTGCGCGTGTTGCCGATCGCCTTCTGCGCCGCGGCGATGACTTCGTCGAGCGTGCCGCCCATCGCGGCACGGGCACCGCCCACCTTCCACATCAGGATCTCGCCGGCGACGCCGCGGCGCTTGGCTTCGTCGCCCTGCGGCGCCGAGGCGACGTCGTCGTTCGCGACCACGGTGCGCACGCGGATGCCGTCCCCCTCCACCGCCTGCGTCGCCATCTTCACGTTCATGTTGTCGCCGGCGTAGTTTCCGTAGAGGCAGGCCACGCCCGCGCCGCCATCGGCCGCACGAATCGCGTCGGCGAAGCTCTTCGCGGTCGGCGACGAGAAGATCTCGCCGATCGCCACCGCGTCGACCAGCGCCTCGCCGACGTAGCCGAGAAACGCCGGCTCATGCCCCGAGCCCCCGCCGGTGACGATGCCGACCTTGCCGGCACGCGGCGCAGCCACGGCGCGCAGCACGCGCGGGTTGTCGGTGGGCGCGAGCAGGTCGGCATGCGCGGCATGGATGCCGACCAGCATGTCTTCGACGACGAGATCCGGGTTGTTGATGACGCGATTCATGCTGTCTCCTGTCTGATCATATGTTCATAGCTTGCGCAATGTATCTTTTGGCCTCTCAAGGGTCAATAGGGTAAACGCAAGACGGTTTCGTGGTGACTTAGGCCAACAAAGCCTGATCATTAGTTCATTGCTTTGACTTTTGATCACGGCATGCCTAAGATGGCAGTGCCCCACAGACCAGGAGACAAACGATGAAACTCGCGATCGGATGCGACGAGGCCGCCGGCGACCTGAAGGAAACGATCAAGGCGCATCTGCTCGCTGCGCACCACGAAGTCGAGGATTTCGGCACCTTCGACAACAAGCCTGTGCTCTATCCGGACGTGGCGATCAAGGTCGCCGAGGCGGTGGCCGCCGGCCTCTACGAACGCGCGGTACTGCTGTGCGGCACCGGCATCGGCATGGCGATCTCGGCCAACAAGGTGCCCGGCGTGCGCGCCGCCCAGACGCACGACACCTATTCCGCCGAGCGCGCGAGCCGCAGCAACGACGCGCAGATCATCACGCTCGGCGCGCGCGTGATCGGCCCCGAGCTGGCGAAGGCGATCGTCGACAAGTTCCTCGAATCCAGCTTCGATGGCGGCGGTTCGCAGCCGAAGATCGACCGCATCGCCGCGTACGAGGCCGAGCTCGGCGCGACGAACAAGCGTTGAGAAGGACGACGAACAGCGAGAATGGCGGGCATGGCCGCCGACACCGACGAACTGACCCGCCTCGCCACGCTGTACTACGTCGATGGATTGACGCAGGAAGAGCTGTCGCAGCAATTCAGGATCTCGCGCGCCACGGTCGGCCGCATGCTGCGCCGCGCGCAGGAAGAGGGCATCGTCGAGATCCGCGTGCGGCCGCACATCGCGTACTCGGCCGATCTGGAGCGCGAGCTGGTGCAGCGCTTCGGCATCCAGCGCGCGCTGATCGCGGTCGACCACAAGGATCCGGACCGGCAGCGCGAGCTGCTCGCCGGCATCGTCGCCGGCTACCTGGAGCGGGTGCTGTCGGACGGCAGCATCGTCGCGGTCGGCATGGGGCGCAACGTCAGCGCGGTCTCGGAGCATGCGATGTCGGCGACGCGGCGCAGCTGCACCTTCGTCTGCGCGATCGGCGGCTCCTACCGCGGCGGCGAGACGATGAATGCGGACCACATCGCGCGCCGCCTGGCGGCACGTTTCGGCGGCGAGGCCGAGACGCTGTATGCGCCGGCGCTGATCGGCGACCCGGCGCAGCGCCAGGCCCTGCTCGACAACGACACGGTGCGCCACACGCTCGACAAGGCCCGCCGCGCCGACCTGGCGCTGATCGGCGTCGGCGACATGTCCGAGCACAGCAACATGGTGCGCATGGGCTGGTTCTCGCCGCAGGAGATCGCCGAAGCCAAGCGCGCCGGCACGGTCGGCGACCTGATGGGCTACGACTTCATCGACATCCACGGCGTGCCGTCGGCGATCGGCATGCAGGGGCGGGTGATCGGACTGACCTTGCCCGACCTGAAGCGCATCCCGAACGTGATCGCAGTGGCCAGCGAGCCGAGCAAGGCCGCGGGCATCCTCGGTGCGCTGCGCGCCGGCGTGGTCGACACGCTGGCGACGACCGCGAGCAACGCCTTGTCGGTGCTCAGCCTGGATCGCGCGATGCAGGTGCCGGCGCCCTCGCAGGCCACGACGGCGGGCTGAGGCCGGGCGGGCCGGGCAGCGGTTCATCGCAGCCTCGGCGGCCTTCAGGCCGATTGCTGCTGGCGGAACTTCTCGGCATCCCACTGCTGCAAGCCGGCGACCTCCTCGTCCGGCAGGTAGCAGACCTTGGCGCCCGCATCGACCCGCGTCGCCACTTCCGCCAGGCACTGCAGCATCGCCTCGCCCGCCGCGCCCAGGCTCTCGTGCACCAGCACGCCGGCGCCGGCGACGATCAGCGCCGGCTGCTCGGGCAAGGCGCGCAGCTGCTGGCCGACGTCGCCCTGTTTCGGATCGACCACCGCCAGGCCGCCGCCCAGGAACACCACATGATCCGGATACATCGCACCGCCGGCGGCGATGCGTGTCGCGGCCGGGTCGGTACCGAGCGCATGGCAGGCCGCTGCGGCCGGCAGGCGATAGCGCGTGCCGGCTGCGGCGGTCTCGAGCAACGAGGTTTGCGGCGCTGCGGTGGCGCGCGGCGGCACGTCCAGCCGCTCCGCCACCGACTGCATCAGGGCCAGCGCCTCGGCCGGCGTGTCGGCGCCAGTGACCAGGCCGTGGTTGCCGAAGACCACCACATCGACCGGCGCCTCACTCGGCTTGGCTGTGGCATTCGCCACCGCAAGCGCGTCGGCAACCGCGCGCGTCAGCGGCAGCCCCGGCCGCACATACGGCACCCAGGCCCAGCGCAGCCCCTGCAGGCGCTCGGCAACACGCGCCTGCCCGTCCGCGCGCACCGCCCAGGCGATCGCCGCGACGCTGTGCGCATGCAGCACCGCGGGCTGCGGCATCAGCGCATGCAGGGTGGTCTCGATCGACGGCCGCAAGCCGGCCGCATTCAGCTCGGTCTGCACTTCGGGGCCGACCGGATCGGCCTCGTCGGCGGCGATGCGGCGGCGCACGCCGCCCAGCGCGACCGGCACGAAGAGCGGCTGCGTCTCGGCATGCATCAGCCACTTGCCGGAGGCCTTGACCCACAAGGTGTCGCCGTCCTTCACCGAGGTGTTGCCGCCGGCCGCCTGGATCAGCAGGAAGTCGCGGCCAAGCCGGGCGGAGATCTGGTTCAGGTCGCGCAGCGCGGTGCTTGGGGTCATGGTCGTCTCGATGGCGGAAGGGAGGAAGTCACCAGGTCAGCGTGGCCATCGCGATATCGGGCAGCGCGGCCAGGCCGGCGCGTTCGCACATGCGGCGCAGCAGCAGGTCGCGGTGCGCGGCCTGCGCGAACTCGTGGTGATGGATGCCGTCGGTGAGGAAGATCGTGTCCAGTGCCGAGGCCTGGCCGCCGGCGATGTCGTGGTCCAGCGAATCGCCGATCACCGCGGTGGCGCGGCGGTGATTGGCGGCGATCAGGCGCAGGCAGGAGCGGTACATCTCGGGATAGGGCTTGCCGAGCCAGCGCACCGCGCCGCCGATCGCCTCGTAGCGTTTAGCGAGCGTGCCGCAGGCGGGCTTGAGGCCGGCGGTGGTCAGGCGCACGAAGTCGGGGTTGGCGCAGATCATCGGCAGCCGGCGCGCGGCCGCCTGCCTGAACTGCGGGTCGTAGTGCTCGACCGTCTCGGCCTCGCCGACGCCGCAGAGCAGCACGAAGTCGGCCTCGCCGGGTGTCGCCACCAGGTCGATCGCCAGGCCGTCGACGACGCTGGTGTCGCCATCGTTGCTGACCAGCCAGCAGCGCCGGCCGAGGCCGCGGTAGTACGGGTCTTCGCGGTCGGAGAGCGCTTCGCGCGCGACCTCGCCGGAGGTGATCAGCGCGGTGTAGCAATCGGCGCCGAAGCCGAATTTCGCGAGGCGAGCGACGTTCGGCGCGCTGCGCTTGCCGGAATTGCTGAGGACGATCACGGTATCGCCGCGGCGCATCAGCTCGCGCAGCGCTTCGGCCGCGCCGGGGTAGGCGATCACGCCGTTGTGCAGCACGCCCCACTGGTCGACGACCCAGCTGTCGTAGCGGTCGGCCACGGCGCGCAGCGAAGGCGCCCAAAGGCTGGGCCTGGCCTGGGCCAGGTGGGTAGCGGGATGGGTCGTCGAGTGGCTCACGGTGGCGTCAATCCTTGGGAGTCTTCGGCAGCGCGCGGCGCGCGAGCATCGCGGCGCCGCAGGCGGCTTCGGTGTGCAGCGGCGCGGGCATGGCCACCGCCAGCGCACGTTCGCGGATGCGCGAGTAGGCGGGATTCTTCGCGCCGCCGCCGACACTGCGAACGCTGCGCAAGGCCGGCGCGCCAAGCTCCTTCAAGCGCAGGAAGGCCAGGCGTTCGATGGCGGCCAGGCCTTCGAGCAGGCCCTGGAAGAAGCGTGCATCGTCACCCGGGCGCGGCGTGGTGCGCGCTTGCTGCTTCGGATCGTTCAGCGGAAAGCGTTCGCCGATGCCGGGCAGCGGGTAGTAGTCGAGGCCGGTCGGCGTGTCGGGTTGCAGCAGCGGCGTCAGCTCGGCCATGCGTTCGGCGCTGAAGTGGGCCAGCAGGGTGGCACCGCCGGCGTTGCTCGCGCCGCCGGCAAGCCACTGGTCGCCGAGGCGGTGGCTGTAGATGCCGAAGTCGGGCGCGAACAGCGGCCGGTCGGACAGCAGCTTGACGACCAGGGTCGTGCCCAGCGAGGTCACCGCATCGCCGACCTCGCTCGCCCCGGTGGCGAGGAAGGCAGCCACGCCGTCGGTGGTGCCGGCATGCACCTGCGTATCGGCACGCCAGCCGTATTGCGCGGCGGTCTCCTGGCTGACGCTGCCGAGCGGCGTGCCCGGCGGGTGCACCCGCGGCAGCCACTCGCGGCGCACGCCGAGCGCATCGAACCATGCCGGCCAGGCACGGGCGATCGGGTCGTAGCCGGTCTTCAGCGCGTTGTTCTCGTCGCTGTCGCCATAGCGGCCGAGCAGCCGGCCGGCGATCCAGTCGGCCTGGTGCAGCAGGTGCACCGCCTTGTCGTCGGCGTGCAGGGCTTGCAGGTACAGCAGCCGCGCAAGCGCCGAACTGGCGCCGTGAGCCGCGGATTCGGGCGGGGCGATCGTGGCGATGCGGCGCGCCTCGTCGACGGCGCGCGCGTCGTTGTACATCAGCGCATCGGCAACCGGCGTGCCTAGCGCATCGGTCAGCAGCACCGTGCCCGAGGTGCCGTCGACGGCGATGGCACGCACGCGGGTGTGGTCGAGCGTGCGGTGCAGCTCGCTCAGACAGGCGTCGACGGCATCGGCCCAGACGGAGGCCGATTGGGAGACAGCCGAACCGTCGCGGCGGGGCGGGGCCATCGGCACCGCAGCTTGTGCCACCACCTCGGCATCTGTCGTCATCGCGACGGCGCGCACGCCCGAGGTACCCAAGTCCAAACCGATGACCACGGGATTCATGTCGCGCTCCGCCGTGTTGTGGATGGACCAGGTTGCATGAAAGAGGAGAGGCTGGGGTGGCTTTCGGCCCGTTGCTGTCGTTCGTGGAGGCCGTGCGGACGGTTGCGCGAGGGCAAGGGCGTCGGTTGTGCGCCACAAATAGAAGCTCGCACCGCAACGACGGTTCCGGGATCGGGACGGCAGGGCGCTCTGCGCAGCGAAATCAAGGAGGAGGCCGGCCTTGGCCGGCCGGGGGACATTCGCGGAGCAGAGCGCCCCGGCGGCCCGATCCTCGCGCGGACGCCCTCATGCTCGACGAACGTCCGCAACGGGCCGAAAACAGTCATGGTCACCCCATCCCCCCTAAGCCGCCTGCTGCGTCCGCACCTGCATCGGCAGCGCTTGCTTCGCGAGCCATTGGTTCACCACCGCACGCTCCGCAGCCGTCAAGCGCAGGAAGTGCTTGGTGCGGCGCCACAGCAGGTCTTCGGCAGTCTCGGCCCATTCGTTGTCGATCAGGAAACGCAGCTCGCGTTCATGACATTGCGCGCCGAAATGCTGGCCCAGATCGGCTGCCGAGCGCGCGTCCTGCAGCACGTCTTTCGCCCGCGTGCCGTAGAGCCGCGCATGGTGGCGGACGACGGACGCCGGCAGCCCGCTGTACTGCTGGCCGAGCTGGGTGGCGAAGGCTTCGAAGTCGGCGTTCGGGATGTCGCCGCCCGGCAGATGGCCCTTCGACGTCCATGGCCCGGTCATCTTCGGGAAGTGCGGGACCAGCTTCTCCAGCGCATGGTCGGCGAGCTTGCGATGCGTCGTCAGCTTGCCGCCGAAGGCCGAGACGATCACCGCATCGCCGACCGCACCATCGACCTCGAACTCGTAGTCGCGCGTCACGGCGGCCGGGTTCTCGGCCTCGTCCTCGAGCAAGGGCCGCACGCCGGAGTAGGCATGGATCACCTGGTCCGGTGTCAGCCTGTGCTTGAAGTAGCTGCTGACCGCATCGCAGATGTAGCGGATCTCGCCGGCATCGGCCTTCACGTCGGCAGCGTCGCCTTCATACGGCGTGTCGGTGGTGCCGATCAGCGCCAAGTCGCCCATGTACGGATTGACGAAGAGCAGCCGCCGGTCTTTGTTCTGGATCGCGTAGGCCTGCGGGCCATCCCAGAACTTCTTCACGATGATGTGGCTGCCCTTGACCAGGCGCACGCGCTTCTTCGTGCTGACGCCGGTCACGCCGCGCAAGGCCCGCTCGACCCAGGGGCCGGCGCAGTTGACGATCGCCTTGGCGCGCAGCGTGATCACGCGGCCGTCGCGCTTGCTCGTCATCTGCACCACCCATTGGCCGTTCTCGCGGCGCGCGCCGGTGAAGGGCGTGCGCGTCAGCACATGCGCGCCCTTCGCGACCGCCGAGAGCGCGGTCAGCACCACCAGCCGCGCATCGTCGACCCAGCAGTCCGAATACTCGAAACCCTTGGTGTTCTCTTCCTTCAGCGAAGCGCCGACCGGATCCTGCCGCAGGTTCACCGCGCGCGTGCCCGGCAGCAGCTCGCGGCCGCCGAGATGGTCGTAGAGGAAGAGCCCGGCGCGCAGCATCCAGGCCGGGCGCAGGCCCTTGTTGTGCGGGATCACGACGCGCATCGGCCAGATGATCTGCGGCGCCATGCGCAGCAGCACCTCGCGTTCGATCAGCGCCTCGCGCACCAGCCGGAACTCGTAATACTCCAGATAGCGCAGGCCGCCGTGGATGTACTTGCCGGTGCGCGACGAAGTGCCCTCGGCCAGATCGTTCTGTTCGCACAGCAGCACCGAGAGGCCGCGGCCGGCCGCATCGCGCGCCACGCCGACGCCGTTGATGCCGCCGCCGATCACGAGCAGGTCGACAGTCGCCGGCAAGTCCTTCGATTGCATCGTGTTCATGCAGACACCTCCTGGTTGCTCGCCGCGGTATCGCCCGGCGGCGACTTGGGCCTGATCCCGTACGACTTGAACTTGCCCGCCACCTTGGCGATTTCCTCGGCGGACAGCAGCGGCGGCTCGCCGAACTGCGAGGCGAGGTGGTATTGCTTCGCGAGGTTCTCGACCTCGGCCGCCCACCACAGCGCGCGCCGCAGATCGGGGCCGACGGCGACCATGCCGTGATGCGCCATCAAGCAGACGTTGCGCTCGCGCATGGCCTCGATCACCGCGGCCGAGAGCTCGGGCGTGCCATAGGTTTCATAGCGGCAGCACGGGATCTCGGCCCCGCCGCTGAAGGCGATCATGTAGTGCACGGCAGGAATGCCGCGGCCCTGGATCGCGAGCGCGGTGCAGTAGGTCGGATGCGCATGCACGACGGCCATCGCCTCGGGCTTCGCCCGGTACAGATCGCGGTGGATCGCCCATTCGCTCGACGCCGCATGCCGGCTCTCGTAGCGGCCCTCCATGTCCATCGCGACGATGTCGTCAGCCGTCAGCTCGTCGTAGGGCACGCCGCTCGGCGTGATCAGCAGCCCGCTGGCGATGCGCACGCTGAGATTGCCCGAGGTGCCGTGGTTGAAGCCGCTGGCATTCATCCAGCGGCAGCCGTCGACCAGCGACTGGCGCAGGGCGACGCTGTCCGAAGGAACACCGCTCATGATGGATTCAGCGCCGGCTCGCCCGCGAGGAAGCGGCGCAGCTCTTCCGCCACCATGCCGGCCGCGTACTTCACCGTCTTGATCGATGCGCCGGCGATGTGCGGCGTCAAGGTCACGTTGGGCAGGCGCAGCAGCGGCCAGTCCGGGTTCGGTGGTTCGATGTCGAAGGTCTCGAGGCCGGCGCCGCGCAGAGGGCCGTTCGTCAACGCGGTGTAGAGCGCCGCATAGTCGACCATCGGCCCGCGCGCGGTGTTGATGAAGTAGGCGCCCGGCTTCATCTGCGCAAAGGTCTGGGCATTCATGAAACCCGTCGTCTCCGGCGTCACGCGGGCATGCAGGCTGACCACGTCGCTCTGCGCCAGCAGGGTCTTCAAGTCGACCTGCTCGACGCCATCCGCCTTGTCGGCCTCGCTGAGCGTCGCATACGGGTCGCTGACCAGGATGCGACAGCCGAAGGGTTTCAGCAGCCGCACGACCTTCGAGCCGATGTGGCCATAGCCGATCAGGCCGACCGTCAGGTTGCAGAGTTCTTCGCCGGTGCGGTCGGCGCGGTAGAGATCGCCGCGCCATTCGCCCTTCGACAGCGATACGTGGCCAAGCGTGATCAGCCGCGTCTCCGCGAGGATCATGCCGATCGTGAACTCGGCGACCGCGGTCGAATTGCGGCCGGGTGCGTTGACCACCGGAACGCCGCGGGCGCGCGCGGCCTGCATGTCGATGTTCACCGGGCCGCCGCGCGATACCGCGATCAGCTGCAGGTCCTCGCAGCGCTCCAGCATGCCGGCGGTCACCGGCGCGAGGTGGTTCACCAGCACCTGGGCGTCGCCGATGAAGGCGGCCATCTCGTCCGGATCGCCCAGGAACTCGCGCAAGCCGGCCGTCGCAGTGCCCGGCGTGCCGTGGATGAACGGCGTATCCGGCCAGTCCAGCTCCAGATGCCGGTACTCGAACTGCCGGCCGGTTGGCGCCAGCGCCTCGATCGCCTGCTGGAAGTAGGTCGGCCGCATGAAGTGGTCGCCGATGATGGCCACACGAAGAGCAGAGGTATCAGTCATGGTGGTGATGTCTGGCGTTGTGCAGCGCTTGCCAATGCGGGAACTGCTGCTGGTAGCCGCTGCGGTAGGCATCGAACAGCGCACGGTAGGTCGGCGCCTGTTCGTTCGGTGGGATCGTGGCCTTGTCTAGACAGGCATCGACCCATTCGGGCAGCAGCTCGATCAGCTCGCCGGCCAGGCCGATCGAGACCGCGCCGACCAGTGCCGCGCCCGCCGCACCCGCCTCGCCGCGGCGCGAGATGCGCACCGGGCAATTCATCACGTTGGCGAGGATCTGGCGCATCAGCATGCTGCGCGCCGCACCCCCGGTGAGACGGATCTCTTCCGGCTGCACGCCCATCGCTTCGTAGCAGTCGCGCGTCGCGAAGGCGATGCCCTCGAAGACGGCGCGGGCCAGGGCGCCGAGGTCGGTGCTGGTCGAGAGACCGCTGAACTGCGCACGCGCCAAGGGCTCGGTGAACGGCCCGCGCTCGCCGGCCTCGCTGATGAACGGGTGGTACACCGCTCCGCCCGGCGCGGAGCGGCTCGCCGCCGCCTCCAGCTTCTTGAGCAGCTCGGCGCGTGGCGGCGGCTCGGCACCGGCGAGGCGAGCCGCTTCGGCGACGCGGTCGCAGAGCCAGTCGAGGTTCAAGGTCGCGGCCATGTGCGACATCGATCCCTGCCACAGGTCCGGCACCGGGAAGCTGAACAAGTAGCCCTGCTGGCTGCTCGGCGGCACGTCGCTCAGCGACCGGTAGAGCCGGGCATGCATGCCGGTGCTGCCGAGGATCGAGACGCCCACCTCCCGGCCCGGCGCATAAAGCCCGGCGCCCAGCGCGGTGGCCGGCACGTCCATCGGCGCCAGCACCACCGGCAGCCCTTCCGGCAATCCGGTGAGCTGCGCCGCGCGCGCCGTCAGCGGCCGGTGGCGCGTACTGCCGTCGCGCATCGGCGGCAGCAGCCGTTCATGCTCGCTCAAGCCCAGCAGCCGCAGCACCTCGGGCGCATAGGCCTTGGCGAGCGGATCGCCGAAGGTGAACAGGCCCTCGCCGAAATCGGTCGCCACGTCATCGGTGCAGCAGAGGTAGAGCCAGTCCTTGCAGTGCATCGAGGCCGCCGCCTGCATCAGCCGCTCGGGCTGATGGTCGCGCAGCCAGCACAGATGGCCGCTCTGGATCGAGGTGTTCAGGCCGGTGCCGGTGATCGCCGAGACGGCAGCGCCGACGCCGCTGGCACGCAGCGAGCGCACCAGCTCGCCGCTGCGCCCATCCAGCCAGAGGATCGCCGGCCCCACCGGTTCCAGGTTGCGATCGACCAGCCAGGTGCCGTCACCCTGACCGGTGATCGCGAGGCAGGCCGCACGCTCTGCGAGGTCGGGCAGCTTCGTCGCCAGGCTCCTCAGCACCACGCCGAGCGAATCGCGGGTGAAGCCCATGTCCTGCTCGGCGAAGCCGCCCGGGCCATAGAGCACCTTGTTCGGTACCGCAGCGGTCGCGACTTCGTCGCCGGCGAGCGAGAAGGCCACCGCCTTCATCACCGAGGTGCCGGCATCGATGCCTATCAGTAATGGTGCACCCCGATCGCCGAGTACGGCGATCGACCCTCCGCGAGGGGTGAGTGCCGCGGCTCCCAGTCCGCCTGCGCGGACTGGGACGGCACGAACGCCAGACGCCTCCGGCGGCTGGCCGGGCCTTGCTTGGGGCGGCCCGGCGCTGCGGCCCGTCGCGGACGGATCCATCGGCTGCTGCATGTAGCGCCCCTCAGGCGGCAACCCGGTGCCGCGGCTGCTCGGCGCGCGGCATGTCCGGCCCATGGAACACCGCCTGGGTCGTGGCCGCGTCGAACAGGTGCAGCGATTCGATCGGCACGCCGAGCGTCACCTGATCCTGGGCGTGCGACAGCTCGCCATCGGTCACGACGACGACGAAGGCATCGCCGATCTCGAGGCCCAGATGGGTCTGGTCGCCAAGCCAGTGGTTCGAGACCACCTTCGCGGTCAGCCCGGCCGTCATCGAGGTCGCGGCGGCGCCTTCGCCGACGCGCACGCGGTGCGGGCGCAGCCCGAGGTGGAACTTCTGGCCCGCGGCCATGCCGCTCCAGCGCGCCTGCGCCGGCAACGCGATCTGGAACAGCGCCTGGCCCTTGTCGCTGGTCACGTCGAGCAGGTTGCGGCCGCTGTCGATGCGCAGGCTGGCGCGGAACAGGTTCATCGGCGGCTCGCCGATGAAGGAGGCGACGAAGAGGTTCGCCGGCCGTTCCTTCAGGTCGTCCGGCGAGCCGAACTGCTGCAGCACGCCGTCGGACATCACCGCGATGCGGTCGGCCAGCGCCACCGCCTCGGTCTGGTCATGCGTGACGAAGACCGAGGTCATCTTGCGCGCGATCAAATGTTCCTTGATGCGCGCGCGCAGCTTGGCGCGCAGCAGGGGCTCCAGCTGCGACATCGGTTCGTCCAGCAGATAGACGTCCGCGTCGCGCGCCAAGGCCCGCGCCAGGCTCACGCGCTGCTGCTGCCCGCCGGACAGCAGCGGCGGATACAGCTCCAGCAGGTCGTTGATCTCCAGCAGGTCCGCGATCTCCTTGACCCGCGCCTGCGCCTTCTCCTTCGACGCATGGCTGCGCAGCAGGCTGAACGCGATGTTCTGGCTCACCGTCAGCGGCGGGTAGAGGGCGTAGCCCTCGAAGGCCATCGCGACGTTGCGCTCCGCCGGCTTCAGCAGGTTGATCTGCTTCGTGCCGATGCGGATCGAGCCGCTGGTGACGCTTTCGAAGCCGGCGATCATGCGCAGGGTCGAGGTCTTGCCGCAGCCCGAGGAGCCGAGCAGGCCGATGATCTCGCCGTCCTGGATGTCGAGGCTGACATCGTTGACCGCCAGCGCCTCGTCCTGGTTCTTCTTCGACGAGTCGTAGCGCTTGCAGACGTGTTCGAGCGTGAGGGAAGCCATCGTCGTCTCTCCTTAGGCAGCCAGCAGGCTGGCGCCGGTCTGGCGATCGAACACCAGCGCGCGTTTCATGTCGATCGAAGCCCATACCCGCTGCTGGCCGCGGGCGTTGTGCAGCGGGTGGTCCTCCGGCGTGCTGGCGAGGATCTCGGTGCCGTCCGGCGCGCGCAGCAGCATCACGTTGCGCACGCTGAAGGGCGTCACCGCTTCCAGCTCGACCTGCATCGCGCCGGGCTGCGGCGTCGCATGCAGGGCGATGTGCTCGGGGCGCAGCCCGATCAGGCAGTCGCGGCCGGCCCACTCATGGCGCGCATCGGGCATCGCCATCTCGTGGCCGGCCAGGTTGGTGTGCAGGCTGCCGTCGGGCATCTTCGACGGCCGCGTCGGCACCAGGTTGATCGGCGGATCGCCGAACAGGTTGGCGACGCGCGTGTCCTTCGGATGGCGATAGACCTGCGCCGGCGTGTCGAGCTGCTGGAACCTGCCGTCGAGCAGCACGCCGCAGCGGTCGCCCAAGGCCATCGCCTCCTTGTAGTCCTGCGTGACGTAGATCACCGTGGTCTGGAAGCGCTTGAAGAGCCGCGGCAGCTCGAGCCGCATCTCGTAGCGCACCTTCGCGTCGACATTGCGCAGCGGATCGTCGAGCAGCAGCACCTCCGGGTTGTGCACCAGGCTGCGCGCGAGCGACGTGCGCTGCTTCTGCCCGTTCGACAGCTGCCGCGGCAGGTGGCTCAGCACATGATCGATGCGCAGCAGCTTCGCGACCTCCTTGACCTTGCTCTGGATCTCGGACTCGGAGACGCCGCGCGAACGCAGCGGGCTCGCGATGTTCTCGGTCGCCGTCATGTGCGGGTACAGCGCGAAGTTCTGGAAGGCCATCGCGACACCGCGCGTCTCCGGGCCCTTGTCCATCACCGACCGGCCGTTCAGCAGCACGTCGCCTTCATCGGGGTCCATGATCCCCGAGATGGCGCGCAGCAAGGTGGTCTTGCCGACGCCCGACGGCCCGAACACGACCAGCGTTTCACCGCGCTTCATCTCGAACGAGATGTCGTCGAGGATCTTGCGGGCACCGAACTTCTTGCTGACGCGATTCAATGCGAGGTGGCTCATGGTCAACCTTTCACTGCGCCGAGGCTCAGGCCTTCGACCAGGTACTTCTGCGCATAAAGCGCGAGCGCCAAAGTCGGCAGCACCGAGAGCACGAGTGCCGCGGCGATCACGCCGTACTGGATGCCCGAGGCGGTGATGAAGGCGAGCGCGCCGACCGTCACCGGCTGCACCGAGCTCGAGCCGAGGATCAGTGCGAAGACGAAGTTGTTCCACGCGAAGATGAAGGCCAGCAGGCCGGCCGCCGCAATGCCCGGGCCGGCGAGCGGCACCGCGATCTTCAGGAAGCTCTTCACCCAGGAGTGGCCGTCGAGGCGGAAGGCGGCTTCGATGTCCGGGCTGATGTCCTCGAAGTAGCCGCGCACGATCCACAGGATCAAGGGCATCGTGATCAGCTGGTAGACCCAGATCAGCCCGAAGTAGGTGTCGTAGAGGCCGATGTCCTGGAAGTACAGCTGCAAGGGCAGCAGCACGAGGATAGGCGGCGCGAACTTGAAGGACAGCAGGGTGAAGGCCATGTCTTCGCCGAGCCTGAACTTGAAGCGCGCGAAGGCATAGGCCGCCGGCACGCCGAGCAGCAGCGAGATGATCACCGAGGCCGCACTGAGCACGAAGCTGTTGAACAGGTTGTGCATGTAGTCGGTGGTCAGCGCGCCGGTGCCGCTGTCGAGATTGCCGGAGATCAGGCCGCGGTAGTTGTCCAGCGTCGGCGCGAAGAACGGGCTCGGCGGGCTGCGCAGGATGTCGGCATTCGTCATGAAGGACATCAGCACGACCCACAGGATCGGGAACAGGAAGAAGAGGCCGACGGCGATCAGCGCCAGCCCGCGCAGGCCTTTGAAGACGACGGTCGAGTTCATGGTCGTTGCCTCCTCAGGCCGCGCCCCGGGCCTTGGCCCGCAGCTTCAGCCATTGCTTGATGAACACGGTCGAGAGCGCGTAGGTGATGGCCCAGAGGATCATCACCAGCGCGGCCGACTTGCCGATGTTCGAGAACGAAAATGCCTGCAGATAGGCCTGCACCTGGAACACCGTCAAGGTGTCGCCCGGGCCGCCTTGCGTCATCGAATAGATGATGTCGAACTGCTGGATGCTGTCGAGCATGCGGAACAGCGACGCGGTCAGGATGTAGGGCATCAGCATCGGCAAGGTGATGCGAAAGAAGATGAAGGTCGGCGGCACGCCGTCGAGCTCGGCGGCTTCGAACGGCTGCCGCGGCAGCGCACGCAGTCCGGCCAGCAGCAGGATGATGATGAAGGGCGTGTAGACCCAGGTGTCGACCAGCACCACGGTGAAGAGCGCGGTGTTCGGCGAGGAAGCCCAGCCGAAGTCGTGGATGCCCATCACGGTGAGCAGGTAGTTGAGGACGCCGAAGTTCGGATTCGTCATCAGCTTCCACATCAGGCTGGCGATCGCCGGCGCGACCATCAGCGGCATGATCAGGAGCACGCTCATCGCGTTGTTGACCTTGCTGCGCCTTTGCAGCAAGAGCGCGATGCCCAGGCCGAGCAGCAGCTGCACGCCGACCGTCAGCACCGCGTAGAGCAGCGAGATGCGTACCGTGTTCCAGAACGCGTCCTCGGTCAGGAAATCGAGGTAGTTGCCGAACCAGATGAAGGCTCGCGCATCGGGGAAGGAGAGGTTGTAGCGCTGCAGCGAATAAATCACCGCGGTCACGAACGGCACCAGGATGCCGATGCAGGTCAGCAATGCCGGCAGGCTCAGCAGATACGGCAGCCAGACCTGGCGATTCACCTTGCGGCGAGGCGGGGCGAGAAGAACGTGTTCCATGGCGCGGCGGGGCGGCTGCCCTGTTCGGGCGGCCGGCCATTCAGATGTAAAGAGAGCCGGTGTCTCTAAAAATGGGCCGACGCCGAAGCGCCGGCCCGAGGTGTGGACCTCTTACAGGCCCACGTCACGCAGCTTTTTCGTCAGCGATTGCGCCAGCTTGTCGAGACCTTCGTCGACCGGGACCTGATTCGCATGCATCTGCTGCAGCATCGAGGCCCAGTCGGTCGTGAACTCGGGGAAGAGCTGCTGCGGCGTGAAGTAGATCTTCGAGGTCGCGATCGACGCCTGGAACTGCTTCAGATAGCCGGGGTAGCTCTTCTCCAGTCGCGCCTGGAAGTCCGGGTTGTCGAGGACCGACTTGCGCACCGGATTCACCAGGTCGCCCTTGGTCGCGCCGAAAGTCGTGTTCGGAGTCCCGCTGGCCCATTGGATGAAATACCAGGCGGCTTCCTTCATCTTCGAGAACTCGCTCATCGCGAGCGACCAGATCCAGACATTGGGCGTCGGCGTCGCGGCGGCGGGGTTCGGCTTGAAGGCGGAGAAGCCGAGGTTGCCGGCTTCCTTGTTGCTGCCGCCGTTCATGAAATAGCCGAGGATGTCGGCGTCGAAGATCATCCCGGACTTGCCGGCGCCGAGGTCGTTGCCGACTTCGTACCAGGTGTAGTTGCTCCAGTTCTTCGGGCCGCCGACGCGGATCATCTCGATCCACTGCTTGTGGAAGGCCTTGCTTTCGGGCGAATTCATCAGCGGCGTCAGCTTGCCGCCCGCGGAACTGAAGTCCCTCGCGCCGAAGTTCGAATACGCCGACATGAAGCCCGCATGGATGCTCGCCCAGCTGCGGCTGCCGCGCACCCCGATGCCGTACAGGCCGCCGCTGTCCTTGCTGATCTTGCCGGCCTTGTCGATCAGGTCCGCCATGTTTTCGGGCGGGGTGATCTTCAAGGTGTCGAAGACCTTGCGGTTGTAGGTCACGCTGTTCAGCTCGAAGCCCCAGGGCACGGCCCACTGCTTCGAGCCCGGGCCGCCGAGCTTGGAGCCGGCCTTGCCGTCCCATGCGGTGGAGAGGCGCAGCGACTCGAAGACGTCTTCCCACTTGTAGTCCGGCGAAGTCAGCTTCGGGTCCTTGATGTAGGTATTCAGGTCGACGATCTGGCGCGCCGGGCCGTATTTCCAGGTCTGGTAGGCACCGGTCATGAACGCGTCGTAGGTGCTGGACTTGCTCGCGAGCGCCGCGGTCACCTTGTCGAAATACACGTCTTCCGGAAAGATGTCGTAGGTGACGTTCAGTCCGGTCAGCGTCTTGAAGTTCTCGATGTTGTTGATCATCGCGTCGACATAGGGGTGCTTGTTCAGCAGCAGCTTGATCGACTTGCCCTTGTATTTCTGGAAGTCCACCGCGCCGCTTTGCGCCAGCGCCTCGGTCGCGACCGAGTTGAGCAACACGCCCGCGGCGGTGGCCGAGAGGCCCATCGCGCTGGTTCGGGAAAGGAATTCGCGACGCCCGAGGCTGTTGTTCAGCACTGCGCGCGCCAGATCGGCTTTTTTGTCGGACATCGAAGGTCTCCTGGTGGTGGTGGAACGCTGGATCACTTCGTGGGGCGATCGATCAGCTTCCTGGCTGTCGATTCGTCCACGATGAGTCCGGTCAACGAGCCGCTCTTCAAGGCGGCCTGGATTGCGGCGACCTTCTGGTCTCCGCCTGCGATGGCGATCACTTGGCACTGGCGCAGCTCGCTGAGCCGGATGCCGAGGGTCCTGCGATTCAGGTCGACGTCGACCAGCTGGCCGTTCTTGTCGAGGAAATGGCCCAGCACTTCGCCGACCGCGCCGCTCTTTTGCAGGCGGCGCAGTTCCTCGGGCATCAACATGCCGGTGTGCTGCAGATGCGCTTCATCGTCGAGCGAACCGATGCCGACCACCGCGAGCTCGCAACCGCGCGCCATGCCGAGCACCTTCTGCACGCTGCGCTGGTTGCGCATCACATCGGCGTCCTCTTCGCTGTCGACGATGAAGGGCACCGGCAGGTAATAGCACTCGCCGCCGGTGCGGTCGATCAGCTTGGAGATCACGTCGAAGTGGTGCGCCGCGGACTTGCGCGTCAGGCTGCCGATCAGCGAGACGAACTGGTGTTCGCCGTTCGAGACGCTGGGCAGCCGGTCGACCGTCGCGGCCAGGGTGCGGCCATGGCCGATGCCGACCGTGATCGGCGTGGATTGTTCGAGGCGGCGATAGAGGAAGTTCGCACCCGCGGCGCCGAGGGCGGCGAAGAGCTGCTTCTCGGAGCCGCCGGCGGCGTCCAGATCGGGCACGACGACGCAGGTCTTCAGGCCGTAGCCGGACATCAGCTTGTCTTCCAGTGCGATGCACTCGGCCGGCTCGCCTTCGACGAAGACCTTGACCCGGCCCGAGGCCATCGCCGCCGAGATCAGCCGGTGCGCCTTGACACGCGAGACGCCGAGCCGGTCGGCGATCTCTTCCTGCGTGTAGCCACCGACGTAGGCCAGCCACGCGGCACGCAGCGAAAGGTTGTCGTCGGGGGGGTTGATGGCCATAGCTGAAAAAACTTTCAGTCATTGAACAACTTTTCATTGGCCATCGAATCGGTACTTTCCCCGGTGGTGGCGGCGCAGGGGGTGGGGCGGTATGTCCAGGTGCGCGGCGCATCGGGCGGGTGCACACTGCGCGGCCATGAAGAGACTCCTGCTCGCCGGCGCCGGCGCCTGCGTCGCCGCTGCTGCGGCCGCACCGGCGCAGGCCGCGCCGCACGCGGTGCCCGACACGCTCGCGCAGCGTGTCGCGGCCTGCACCGTGTGCCATGGCAAGGAGGGCCGCGCGACCGCGGAGGGCTATTTCCCGCGCATCGCCGGCAAGCCGGCCGGCTACCTCTACAACCAGCTCGTCAACTTCCGCGAAGGGCGGCGCACCTATCCGCCGATGGTCAATCTGGTCGATTTCATGAGCGATGCCTACCTGCACGAGATCGCCGCATATTTCTCCGCGCTGGACCTGCCGTACGCGCCGCCGCAGACCCGGCTGGAGCCCGGCGAGGCGGCCGGCCGCGGCGAGGCGCTGGTGCTGCGCGGCGACGCCGCGCGCGGCATCCCCGCCTGCGCGGCCTGCCACGGTGCGGCGCTGACCGGCGTGGCGCCGGCCACGCCGGGGCTGGTCGGCCTGCCGCGCGATTACCTGAACGGCCAGCTCGGCGCCTGGAAGAACAGGCAGCGCCGCGCCGCCGCGCCGGATTGCATGGCGCAGATCGCGGCCAAGCTGACGCCGGACGACATCAGCGCCGCGACCCACTGGCTTTCCGCGCAAGTCGTGCCGGCCGATGCGCACCCCGCCGCGGCCGGTTCGACCGGGCCCTCGCCGCTCGCCTGCGGCAGCGTGCCGCAATGAGGTCTGCGTGGTGAAGCGCTGGCTGATCGGCATCGTGGCCGTGCTGCTGCTGTTGCTGGCAGCCGGCTTCTGGCTCAACCTGCGCGATGAAGACCCGCTGAGCGAAACCGCCGCCTTCCAGCCGAGCGCCGAGCAGGTCCAGCGCGGCCAGTACCTCGCGCGCGCCGGCAGCTGCGCCAGCTGCCACACCGCGCGCGGCGGCGCGGCGTATGCGGGCGGCCTCGGCATCCAGACCCCGTTCGGTGCCGTCTACACCAGCAACCTGACGCCCGACGACGGCACCGGCCTCGGCCGCTGGAGCCCGGATCACTTCTGGCGCGCGCTGCACAACGGCCGCTCGCGCGACGGCCGGCTGCTCTACCCGGCCTTCCCGTATCCGAACTACACCCGCATCACGCGCGAGGATTCGGATGCGATCTATGCCTATCTGCGCAGCCTGCCGCCGGTCGCGCAAGCCAATCGCGAGCATGGCCTGAGCTTTCCGTTCAACACCCAGCTCGCGCTCGGCGCCTGGCGCGCGCTGTTCTTCACGCCGAAGCGCAATGCCGTCGAGCCGAGCCGCTCGGCCGAATGGAACCGCGGCGCCTACCTGGTCGAAGGCCTGGGCCATTGCAACGCCTGTCACTCGGCGCGCAACGTGTTCGGCGCGACGACGAGCGGGCTGGACTTGAGCGGCGGGCTGATCCCGATCCAGAACTGGTACGCCCCGTCGCTCAGCGCGCCGGACGAAGCCGGCCTCGCGGCCTGGTCGATCGAAGACATCACCGCCCTGCTGAGCACCGGCCGCAGCCCGCATGCCGCGGTGATGGGGCCGATGGCCGAGGTGGTCTACCGCAGTACGCAGTACCTGACGCCAGCCGATGCGCAGGCGATGGCCGGCTTCCTGAAGGCCTTGCCGCCGACGCCCGCGACGCCGGTCAAGAAGGACAACCGCGCCGCCTCGTGGGTGCTGGCGCTGGGCGAAAAGATCTACGGCCAGCACTGCACGCAATGCCACGGCGATGCTGGCCAGGGCGCGCCGGGCGCCTATCCGGCGCTGGCCGGCAACCGCGCGGTGACGATGGCGCTGCCGGCGAACACGATCCGCATCGTGATGAACGGCGGCTTCCTGCCCGCCACCGCCGGCAACCCGCGGCCCTTCGGCATGCCGCCGTTCGCCTACCTGCTGACCAACGCCGAGGTCGCCGCGGTCACGACCTACGTGCGCCAGTCCTGGGGCAACCACGCGGATGCGGTCGCGGAAGTGGACGTGGTGCGCTATCGCTGAACCGCCCGCTCAGGAGTCACTGTCGCGCGGCTGGTTCGGCAACCGCCGACTCCGCGTCGGCACGAGTCCATACCCGGCCAAGCCATTCGGGACAAATCCTTGATCTTTCGGCGAGGCCTGCGTGACGGCGGCCGCCTAGCCTTCTCTCATCGGCACATCCAACCCCGGCGCCACGCCGTATCACCAGTCAGGAAGGACACGCCATGAACACCATCATCCCCGCCATCAGCTTCGAGCTGCGTTTCCAGTCGCTGTTCGACGAAGGCCGCGCACTGGCTTTTCCCTGCGACGCCCAAGGCCGCGTCGACCTCGACGGCCTCAGCGAACGCGCACGCAGCAACTACTTCTGCGCCCGCACGCTGATCGGCCGCGACTTCGCGGTGCCGGCGCTGCACGAGCGCGTCACGCACTGAGGCCATCGGTCTGCGGCCGACGGCTGAGGCCCGCGTCGCGCCGCGGCGACGGCGAGTCGCCCGAAGTGCGCTACGCTTTTCCACCTCACCGCACCGGAGACCCCGATGAAGCTCGCCCGCCGATCCACCCTGGCCGCCCTGATCGCGCTGGGTTTCTCCAGCGCCGCGATGGCCCAGCAGGCGCTGCGCCTGATCACCTGGGCCGACTACGTGCCCAAGGACGTGGTCGAACAGTTCACCAAGGAGACCGGCATCCCGGTCGAGATCACGCTCTCGAACAACGAGGAGATGATCTCCAAGCTGCGCGCCACCGGCGGTGCCGGCTTCGATCTGGCCCAGCCGTCGCAGGACCGCATCACCGGCCCGCAGCAGGAGTTCGAGATCTACAAGCCCTTCGACCTGAGCAAGGTCAAGACCGATCTCTTCATCCCGTCGATGCTCGACGCGACGAAGAAGAACACCACGCTCGCCGGCAAGGTCTACGGGCTGCCGCACATCTGGGGCACCGACGGCCTGGTGGTCAACACCAAGCTGGCCAAGATGAGCGACTACCCCGATCTCTGCAAGCCCGACGTGAAGGGCAAGACCGCGGTGCGGCTGAAGCGGCCGACCCTGCTCGCGTTCGCGTTCGCGTCGGGCAAGGACCCGTTCGCGCTCTACGGCGACGCCAAGGCCTACACCGCGCTGATGGACGACGTCGGCAAGACACTCGCCGCCTGCAAGCCGAACCTGAAGTTCTTCTGGGACAACAAGGACCAGCTGCTGAACGGCATGCGCGCCGGCGAAGTGGTCGGCGCGATGATGTGGGACACCGGCGGCTGGAAGCTGAACAAGGACAACGCCGACATCCAGTACCTGGCGCCGAAGTCCGGTGCGCTCGGCTGGATCGATACCTACGCGCTGCCGGCCAAGGGCAAGAACGACGCCGCGGCCTACGCCTGGATCAACTTCAACATGCGGCCGGAGATCGCCGCCAAGGTCGCCGGCTCGGCCGGCAACTTCACCGCCAGCAAGGGCGCGGACCAGCTGATGGACGCGAAGCTGAAGTCGCAGTTCGCGGCCAGCTTCCCGGAGGCGGCTTTGAAGAACATCAAGTGGTATCCGGCGGTGCCTGCGGGCATCGAGGAAATCGAAGGCCGCGTCCTCGACCGCGTCAAAGCCGCAAATTGATGGCTGCGCAGGCCGAGCGCCGGGCCGCTCCCAAGCCGGTCCGCACCCCCTGGGGGGTCGACCGACGTACTCGTCGGACGGGGGGCTCCATTGACCGCTGACCTCGAAGTCCTCGAAGTCGCGAAGCACTACGGCACGCACCGCGCGGTCGACGCGCTGTCGTTCGAGGTGGCGCGCGGCAGCTTCTTCTCGATCCTCGGCCCGTCCGGCTGCGGCAAGACGACCTTGCTGCGCATGATCGCCGGCTTCATCGCGCCGGACTCGGGCGAGATCCGCATCGGCGGCACGGCCATGACCGGCGTGCCGCCGAACCGGCGGCCGGTCAACATGGTGTTCCAGCACCTGGCGCTGTTCCCGATGATGTCGGTCGGCGAGAACGTCGGCTACGGCCTGGCGCGGCGCGGCGTCGCGAAGGACCGGATCGCCAAGCGCGTCGGCGAGATGCTGGAGCGAGTCGGCCTGCCCGGCTCGCAGACCAAGCGGGTCGACCAGCTCTCGGGCGGGCAGAAGCAGCGCGTCGCGATCGCGCGCAGCCTGGTGCTCGAGCCGACCCTGCTGCTGCTCGACGAGCCGCTCGGCGCGCTCGACCTGAAGCTGCGCGAGCACATGAAGATCGAGCTGAAGCAGCTGCAGGCCGCGTTCGGCACGACCTTCGTCTACATCA
>Ga0105237_10002047_pt1 | contig 25648 bp, 29 predicted proteins | sample KBSC24metaG_FD_81520 | JGI IMG/M metagenome (GOLD analysis project Ga0105237, IMG submission 81520) | Corn rhizosphere microbial communities from Kellogg Biological Station, Michigan, USA - KBS C2-4 metaG | ecosystem: Host-associated > Plants > Roots > Rhizosphere > Soil | place: Michigan, USA...
GGGTGCTGGTTTTTTATTTTCCATTTTGATGTTGATTAATGATACAACAGGTTTTGGTTGGGATGGTTTAGTTTTAAAACAAAAAAGCCCCGACAAAGTCAGGGCTCTATAATTTATACAAGGCTTTTACCTTTCAGCTTTCGCCTTTACCCTTTTACCTATTCTTATAGTATTTAAAATCCTTACCGATAAACTTCGCGCTGCTGCCCAGTTCTTCTTCGATGCGGAGCAGTTGGTTGTATTTCGCGATCCTGTCTGAACGGGAAGCTGAGCCGGTTTTGATCTGTCCGCAGTTCAGGGCCACCGCCAAATCGGCAATGGTTGAATCTTCGGTTTCGCCGGAGCGGTGACTCATTACCGAAGTATAGCCATTGGTTTGCGCTAAAGAAACTGCGTTGATGGTTTCGGTCAGCGTACCTATCTGGTTCACTTTTACCAGGATAGAGTTGGCGGTATGCTGATCAATACCTTGCTGTAAACGTTTTACATTGGTTACAAACAGGTCGTCGCCTACCAGCTGCACTTTGCTGCCAATGCGGTCGGTCAGTAATTTCCAGCCGTCCCAATCGTCTTCGGCCATGCCGTCTTCGATAGAGATCACCGGGTATTTTTCAGCAAGTTGGGCTAAATATTCAGCCTGTTCGGCACTGGTGCGGATAGCACCTTTTTCGCCTTCAAATTTGGTATAATCGTATTTGCCGTCTTTGTAGAATTCAGAAGCCGCGCAATCAAAGGCCAGGCAAATATCAATACCCGGTTTGTAGCCTGCTTTTTCAATGGCTTTCAAAATGGTTTCTACGCCATCTTCGGTGCCGTCGAAAGTTGGTGCAAAACCACCTTCATCGCCTACAGCGGTTGAAAGGCCGCGGTCGTGTAAGATCTTTTTCAGGTTATGGAATACTTCAGTTCCCCAGCGTAAAGCTTCGGAGAAAGAAGAAGCGCCAACCGGCATGATCATAAATTCCTGGAAAGCGATAGGGGCATCAGAGTGCGAACCGCCGTTCACGATGTTCATCATCGGGATCGGCAGGGTATTGGCATTAACGCCACCGATATAGCGATAAAGCGACTGGCGGCTTTCCTGCGCAGCAGCTTTGGCCACTGCTAAAGAAACACCCAGGATAGCGTTAGCGCCTAAGTTTCCTTTATTTTCGGTACCGTCTATCTCGATCATCAGCGCGTCGATAACGTTCTGCTCGAATACGTCGATGCCCTGCAGTTCCTTGGCTAATTGCTCGTTTACGTTGGCCACGGCCTGTAAAACGCCTTTGCCCATGTATACGGATTTATCGTTATCACGAAGTTCAACGGCCTCATGCACGCCGGTAGAAGCGCCTGAAGGCACAGCAGCGCGGCCAAGCGCACCATTTTCGGTTAAAACATCTACTTCAATAGTAGGATTTCCACGGGAATCAAGTATCTGGCGGGCGTGAACGTCAATAATTAAGCTCATCTTGTTTTGAATTTTAGGTATTGAAATTAGTTAGTGTCAAAAGTACACTATAAGTATATATTCTCCAAATATACAAATGATAATATTAATTTTGATTGCACTGATTGTTAATTTGATTGCACCGATGGGTTTGTCTGAACTAAGATTCGTAAGATTAGAGGATTATAAGATTTTCTTGCATCATATTTAGCAAGGAAACATTCCAACCTTACAACATTTCAACTTTCCAACAAACATCATTCCCATTTAAACGTCTTCACCGCCACCACATAAACGCCAACAAACCAGGCGGCCAGTATTAGTAACTGATGCGTAACATCCCCAAGCGAAGCGCCTTCGAAAGCGACCTTGCGCATAGCATCGTTCAGGTGTGTTAAGGGTAATACCCTGCTGATATGCTGCAGCCAGCCCGGGAAGGCCGAAGTAGAAAAGAAGGTACCCGACAGCAAAAACTGCGGCAAGGTAACGATATTGGAGAACGGCGGCACAGTACTTTCATTTTTAGCGACGCCGGATATGATAAAGCCGAAGCCCATAAAGATGATCAGCCCGATGGCGGACAGTACCAGCATATTCAGGACGGTTACCACACCGTGTATCAGCGTAAACCCAAAAGCGTAATGACCGATAGCGATAATGAACAGTGCACCCAATAAAGCAAATACTATACGGGCAATAGCCTCGCCCAGAACAATGCTGTAACGTTTTACCGGGGTAGCAAAAAAGCGCTTGATTACCAGGGTAAGGCGCAGGCTCAGGAATACGAATGCGGTGCCAAATACGCCGCTGCTCAACAGTGAAAAGCCCAACATACCGGGCAATATGAAATCAATGTATTTGTATTCGCGGCCCTGTACGGTAGTTTCATGTACCTCTGCCAGTTGCGGCTGTGTTTTGTTCATGGCCGCGTTCATTTGGTACAGGATGTTGTTTAATACGGATTTTAGAATACCGCCTTTTGAAGATGCTTTGGTGTACTGCACATCAATTGTAAAGGGCGGCATCGCGTTATTCTTTTTGATGTCTATTATAGCGTCTATAGATCCTTTCGACAAATTTTTATCCATGTCGGTGGTCGACTGATCGGTCACCAGGTTGATCATCGGGATTTTTTTCAGCGTTTGGTAAACCGCGTTGCCGGTATCGCAGGTTTTAACCACACCGACGTCCACCGAAACTCCGCCACCACCGATATTGGCAAACACGATAATAAAGATCAGCGGGAAAGCCAAACTAAACACTACCGCCGAAGGACTGCGTAATATTGACCTGAAACTGGCTTTAGCTATGGCAAGCGTAGCGCGGGTATTGCTGTAAGGTTTGTTATTTGTCATTGGTTATTTTTTAGTCCGGAAGTCGGAAAGACCGAACGTCCGGAAGATTTTTATCGTGATATTATAACTCAGTACTCAAGACTCAGAACTTCAGACTTACTCCGGCCGCCATTCTTTCCCGGTCAGATTGATGAATACGTCTTCCAGGTTGGCCAGTTTTACCTGCTTTGGGCGTTCAAAGCCGCCGGCTACCAGGTTGTCGATGAAATGGTCGGGCGTATCTATGCCGATCACATGGCCGCCATCAATAAAAGCCACACGGTCGCAAAGCACTTCGGCTTCGTCCATGTAATGAGTGGTTATCACAACGGTGGTTCCATTATCCCGTATCTCGCGGATCAGGTCCCACAGGTTACGGCGTGCTTGCGGGTCGAGGCCGGTGGTGGGCTCGTCTAAAAAAATAATGCGGGGATCGTTGATCAGGGTAGTGGCGATAGAAAAACGCTGCTTTTGTCCGCCCGACAGGTCCTTGTATTTGGCTTTGGCCTTATCGGTAAGAGCGACTTTCTCCAGCATCTCCATTGGTTTTTTGTCGATACCGTACAAACCAGAGAAAAGAACGATCAACTCAGACAAATTCAGGTTGGGATAATAACCCGCCGCCTGTAACTGCACGCCGATGCGTTTCTTGATGCTGTCGGCATCTTTATCAATTGAAAAACCATCCACCGTGATCTCGCCAGATGTTTTATCGCGGAGGGTCTCGATGATCTCGAGGGTGGTGGTCTTACCGGCGCCATTGGGGCCAAGCAGGCCAAATATCTCGCCCTCGTAAACCTCGAAGCTGATATTTTTTACCGCTTCAAAATCGCCGTAGTTTTTCACCAGGTTTTTAACCGAAATGATAGGTTGTTTTGCCATACCGTAAAAATGGGATAGAAAAATGGAATATCCATAAAGTTTTCGGTGAACGGCGGAATTTTTTAGGTGGAGAGGTTTTACGTAGTACGTACTACGTTTTACGTGTCACTTTTTGGATTCTCAGATCAAACTGGCAAACGACCTGCTGAGCGCTTCGGCGCGCTCAAACAGGAAGTTGTATAAGTGGAATAGTAACGTTTTCATTTAGTCCCGGTAGTTTTTACAAAATAACGGCCTGCATATTAATCAGGCTGTTATTTTGTGTTAAATTATTGTTGCTTTATGTTAAGCCTTATTTGATTAAATGGCCCAGTGAATGGATGACTGCCGCGAGGTGGTGAACAGCCTCTGTAGCTAAGTGAATGACCTGGATAAGAAGAATTGTTTTCATGATATTGTTGTTGATTTATACAACAAATATGTGCCTGTGCACAAAAAAGCGTTATTCCTTTTAGGCGAATGGCGGAAAATTCTCGGTGAATGGGGGAGGTGGATGGGATGAGTCGGTGAAAAATGGGCAAGAAAACTATTAATTTATGAGGGTCACCTTGATGCTTTTTTATCGCTTATAATCATAGAGCATATAGATTTATTTACAATATCTCCTTTTGAAGATTCTAAACCTAACCAATGTATTAATTCATCTTCAGATAAAATTATGCCCGCATAGATTACAGCACGCCTATCCCAAATTCCAAGTGTATCTAATCCATCCTTAATATCTTTTATCCATGTAAGATTTTTTTCTCGTCTTGCAATTAATGCCTGTTCTCTAATTCTGAATATTTGAGAATAATTTATTTTAATAGAGGTTAGATTAAATAACTCATTTTGAAAAAGAGTAAACACCCACATATTTATAAAAGGAAGTTTCAAATAGGGACTTTCTAAAATATCAGCAAAATCCTTTTCGTATATCAAAATTGACTTTTCGGTTAGTACTTTTTCGAAATAAATAATTACTTCTCTTATTACCGGTAATAGTTTTTCGAAATACTTAAAAATTTGAGGCATGATTTTTCGAACTTTATATTTCCCCGCTTGCCGTAAAATATGTCGCATCAGCCCCAAATCAATCTTTTCCAATTTCATTGCTTCATTAAAAAGATTAGAATAAGCCTCCGACCTAATTCTGAATTTTTCAGGAGGTTCTAGTTCGTCAAAATCTTTAATTTCTTCAATTGATGAGTACATGCCCTCACTTAGTTCTTCCAATTTATCAAGCAATGCTTGTTTTTCAATCCTGCTTTCTTCTTTCAGATGTGTTCCCTTGAAAACTGGAATTTTTATAATTTGAGTTTTGTCTGGCGACAAAACCAAACGATGATTAGAATATAGATATTTCGTTAGTTCATGTAAAAAAATTTTTGCTTCATATTCAGTTTTGAAAAAGATATATAGGTCATCTACATATTGCGTGAAAGAATCGGTATAACTTAATATCTTTTTATTTATATCACTCATAATAGCTTCAGCTATTAGAATGCTGGGTGCAGGGCCTACGGGCACCCCTCTGGAGACATTTGTATTCAGCCCGCCTAAAAACGATTCTATTACTTTTGCTGCTTTAGAGCCAGCTTCGCTCAAAACATTGTTTACGCGATGTAAATAAATCTGGTTATAAAAATCTACAATGTCACAAACCAATACAACACCGCTCTTGAATTTATTTGATAACTCCTCAGCTTTTTCAAGGAAGTCGGGATATCCATTATAGTCTTTTTCAAAAAATGAACCAGAAGTATCTAGCTTTATTCTATATGAACATGCAATTTTTCTTTCGGCTGGTATTCTATAAGATTCAATTATCGATGCATTTTCATTCAATAAAGCTGCGAATATTAAACTATCTATTGGGTCTAATTGATGCACCACTCGATAATTTCCATTTGGCTTAAGTGCTAGATTTATAACTGGATTTTTAGGTGCATATACTTCTAAGTCGATATCTAATAAAGCCGCCTTGATATTTGTCCAGTTACGTTTTATTGCTTCGAACTCAAACAGGCGTGGAAAGAAGTCACTGTCATAAAAATTCATGACATGAAGTAAAGCCCACTCGAGCGATGTATCTTGAAGTTTGTACATTCGAAATATAAATACTTATTAAAAGTAGTATTATATTTTGAATGTAAGCGTTTAAATTATTGTTAATCAGTTTGCTAATTCCCCATCAGCTTGATAAAATCATCAAACAGATAGCGGCTGTCGTGCGGGCCGGGGGATGATTCAGGGTGGTAATAATTCAGCTAGATTCAATGCATTCCAGTCAAAATATTTTAATTAAATTTGTTAGAGTTAAAATGCAATTATGGTATTAGTACTAAAAAAGGGCGCCAGTAAAAAAGAAATTGAAGCCATAGAGAAAAAACTCTATAAGGAAAAACCTTCAAGTGGTTTTGATGCTAAAAAATATAACGGGGCTTTATCTCTTAAAGAAGATCCTTTAACCATTCAATTAAAATTAAGAGATGAGTGGGAAAGAGATCTTGGTTGATACTAATATTATCCTGTATTTATTGAGTGGTAGTGATACGCTGCAGGAGATTCTGCAAGGAAAAGACATTTATCTTTCTTTCATCACTGAATTAGAATTGATCGGCTTCAAAAATATCACTGATCGGGAGGAAGAGCAAATAAAGGAACTTTTGCTTGACTGCTCTATCATTCCTATGAATAATCGTATCAAAGAAAAATACGTTGAACTAAGAAGGAAGCATCACCTGAAACTTGCCGATGCAATTATTGCTTCCACCTCCCTGGTGTTCGATTTTCCTTTAATAACGTCCGACAAACAATTTAAAACCATTAAAGAATTAAACTTGATTGCTTATCAGCACAACTCTAATTCTTAGTGCTTAATTATTTCCCATCAGCTTGATAAAATCATCAAACAAATAGCGGCTGTCATGCGGGCCGGGGGATGATTCCGGGTGATATTGTACCGAGAACGCTTTTTTATCTTTTACGCGGATGCCCTCGATTGATTTATCGTTCAGGTTCACGTGGGTGATCTCTACTTTATCGGATGCCCTTACTGCTTCAGGCACTACGCCAAAACCGTGGTTTTGCGAAGTAACTTCGCAATGATCGATGATCACGTTTTTTACCGGGTGATTCAATCCGCGGTGACCATTGAACATTTTGATGGTCGGGATGTCATTTGCCAAAGCCAATAACTGGTGACCCAGGCAAATACCGAACATCGGCTTATCGGCCTTTAAAATATCTTTTACCGTATCAATGGCATAAGGCATAGCCGAGGGATCGCCGGGGCCGTTGGAAATGAAATAGCCATTCGGCGAAAAATCCTTTTCCATTTCCTCGAAAGTGGTTTTTGCCGGGTAAACCTTGGCATAAACATCACGGTCGTGGAAATTGCGGAGGATATTTTTCTTTACACCTAAATCCAGCACTGCTACGCGGTAGGTTGCATTTTCATCACCGAAAGTGTAAGTCTCTTTGGTAGATACCTGTGACGAAAGCTCCAGGCCGTCCATGGAAGGCACTTCGTCCAGTTTCTTTTTAAGCTCGACAATATCCAATATCTCGGATGAGATAATTGCGTTCATTGCTCCCTTGTCGCGGATGTGCCTTACCAACTGACGGGTATCGATATCAGAAATGCCCACTATATTCTGCTCCTGGAAATAATCCTGTATGGATTCCTGCGCTTGTTTGCGGGTATAGTAGATGTTGTAATTCTTGCAAACCAGTCCGGCTATCTGGATATTGTTCGATTCAACTTCCTCATTAGCGATACCGTAATTGCCGATATGCGCGTTGGTGGTCACCATGATCTGCCCGAAATAAGAAGGGTCGGTAAATATTTCCTGGTAGCCGGTCATACCGGTATTAAAACAGATCTCGCCGGAGGTGGTTCCTATTTTCCCGGCGGCCTTGCCATAAAATACAGTTCCGTCAGCCAGCAATAATACTGCAGGCAGTTTGGTGAAGTTGGTGATCATAATAAAAAATTGAATAGTTAATGCGCCGGTTAAACTGGGGTTCAGCTCCGTGAAAACAGTTGTAAGAAGTGTAGTAAGCAACTACCGGATTCACGCCGCAAAAGTAGGGAATAATTTCGAATTTTGGGGCTGAAATTTCGAAATTTTGTTGACGAATTTGAATATGGGCGTTTCCCTGCGGGCCGCGCTGTACGCTCATACTACACAGGCCTTAGGCACAAGGCCGGTATCCGCTGCCATCGCTAACGCATTGTCTGAACCATGATTGAACAGATTAATGGATTCACATGATTAAAATCCGGGTAATCGAATAAATCCGTTTAATCATGGTTCAGACAAAAAAGTGAGGTGTTCAAAATCCGAAATAATCCTACCTTTACAACCCTAAAACAATCCAAATGTCTGTAAATAAAGAAGTCAAACGGATCACTACCCACATTTTGCAGGAAATGAAGAACCGTGGCGAGAAGATAAGCATGCTCACCGCCTATGATTATTCCATGGCAACTATTGTGGATGAGGCCGGTACTGATATTATCCTGGTTGGCGATTCTGCGTCCAACGTGATGGCAGGGCATGAAACTACGCTTCCGATCACTTTGGACCAGATGATCTACCATGCTTCATCGGTGGTTCGTGCTGCCAAACGCGCTTTGGTGGTAGTGGATCTGCCCTTTGGCTCGTACCAGGGTAATTCAAAGGAGGCGCTGAACTCGGCTATCCGCATTATGAAGGAAGCCGGGGCGCATTGTATCAAAATGGAGGGCGGGGTAGAGATCGCGGAGTCGGTAACCCGCATACTTACTGCTGGCATACCCGTAATGGGGCATTTGGGCTTGACGCCGCAATCCATTTATAAGTTTGGCACTTATACCGTAAGGGCGAAGGAAGAAGCGGAAGCACAGAAGTTAAAAGATGATGCGTTAAAGCTGCAGGAACTGGGCTGCTTCGCTATCGTGCTTGAAAAAATACCGGCCAAGCTGGCTAAGGAAGTAGCCGAAAGTGTTCGCATACCGATTATTGGCATCGGAGCCGGCCAGCATTGCGACGGGCAGGTTTTGGTGATACATGATATGCTGGGGATCAATAAAGGTTTTAAACCACGGTTTTTGCGCCAATACGCTAACCTGAACGAATTGATGAACGGCGCGATCAAGAATTATATAAAGGATGTGAAGTCGAAAGATTTCCCGAACGAGAAGGAGCAGTATTAAGCCCCACCCGACCTCCCCTGAAGGGGAGGAGTTAAAATGAAATTTATTATTTTCGGACTTTCGGTCTTTCCGACTTCCGGACTAAACAAATTATGGGCAAAGTATACGTTAAATATATCAACCACGACGTTACCGATAAGGATATCCTTTACGAGGATAACCACCTGATAGCGGTGAATAAACGCGCGGGAGATATTGTGCAGGTGGATGAGACCGGGGATGAGTCGCTGGACGAAAAGGTGAAGAAATACATTGCCAAAAAATACAGCAAACCCAATGGTGCTTTCTTAGGTGTAGTGCACCGGCTGGACAGGCCCGTAAGCGGGGTGATCCTGTTTGCCAAAACCAGCAAGGCGCTCGACCGGATGAACAAGCTTTTCAAGAGCCGCGAGATCACCAAAACTTATTACGCCGTGGTGCGCAAGCGCCCCGAACCGCCCGAAGGGAACCTGGTGCACTGGCTGGTAAAGAACCCGCAAAAAAATGTGACTAAACCCCACGACCACGAGGTGCAGGGAAGCTTACGGTCCGAATTAAATTACAAGTTAGCCGGGGAGCTGGAAGGCTATTATTTGATCGAAGTTAATCCAATCACCGGCCGCCCGCACCAGATCCGGGTGCAGTTATCTACATTGGGTTGCCCGATAGTGGGTGATAATAAATATGGCTATCCGAGAGGAAGCCTGAAAAACAGTATCTGCCTGCACGCACGCCGGCTGCGTTTTATACATCCAATAAAAAAGGAACCAATTGAAATTGTAGCCCCATTGCCGAGGGATGGTTTTTGGGAGAAGTTTGATAATTTAGTAGAGTAAAATAATATAGCATGTTCATCATTGATATTCATTACACAGCTCCGCTCGAGGAAGTTGACAAACACATTGAAGGCCATACCGCATACCTAAAGAAGTATATTGAAAACAATACATTCTTAGTTACAGGCCGCAAAGTGCCGCGCGACGGTGGCATACTCATCGCTAATGCCAGCTCGAAGGAAGAGGTTGAAAGAATCATTACCGAAGACCCATTTCATCTGCATAAACTAGCCGATATGACTATTACCGAGTTCTTACACGCCAGGCATAATGCCGCACTGGACGAGTTGCTGGGTAAATCTGTTTAGGTTGATGAGTTGATGAAGTTTTGAAAAGTCTTATTATATTGTCTTCAAATTCATCATTATATGGGACAATACAATGAAAAAGTGGATGCCTACATCGCCAAATCGGCGCCATTTGCAAAACCTGTATTAGAGCACATCAGGGAACTTGTTCATCACGCAGCGCCGGAAGTTACCGAAATTATAAAATGGGGCTTCCCGTTTTTTGATTATAAAGGCCCGGTTTGCCAAATGGCCGCCTTTAAGAAGCATTGTGCTTTCGGTTTTTGGAAGGAAAAAATGTTGGCCGACCCCCAAGGCTATTTAAAGGTTGATGGCGAAGAATCGTCAGCGGGTAGTTTCGGACAAATTTTAAGCATAAGTGATCTTCCTCCTGAAGAAGTGCTGGTTGATTTTATTCGCCAGGCTATCGCGATCAACGAAAAGGGGATAAAGGTTGAGAAGAAGCCGCCAGCACCCAAAGCAGAACTGACCATGCCTGATGATTTTAAAAACCTGCTGAGCGCTGATTCCAAAGTCTTAGGGAATTTTGAGAATTTCAGTCCCTCAAAACAGCGGGAATACCTGGAATGGATCATCGAGGCCAAATCAGAAGCTACCCGGCAAAAACGTATGGAAACTGCGATTGAATGGATAGGTGAAGGGAAATCAAGACACTGGAAGTATCAGTAGTTATATTCGTGATGCTCTGTCAGCTATTTGGCTTCTCAGCTTTGAAAAGAAATCCGGATTATCGTCTATCCAAGTCGGAAAAACAAAGAAACCCCTTTGATCAGTTCTGTTGCTTTAAAATAAGGTTATAGACCTCACGAACATTTAAGATAAACTCCAGGGCCGGGGCTTGGTTCCTGGCAGACCAGCCTGCACCGGAAAACCCGCCAAAAGGCGATCTATCAGAATCGAGTTTAATGGTGCCAGAGCCATCGGCTTTAGTATCAATACTTAAATTAAATAAACTGCGTATGTTAAAAGATTGGGTGCTTACCTTAAACACTCCAGATTTTATAATGACCCGGTTGTTGGTAATTCCATACGACGTTTTCTCTCGATTTATCTTGTCGTAAAAAAATCTCCCGATACACATATAAAACCCTACGCAAATAAAAGGAAGCCCCCATATCGTAAAGAACGGATCGCCGCCCGACATCGTAGCGCCAAATTCCCAAAAGATAGCAAAGCCGAACCATAATATACTAAAGGGTATCAATAATATATCCCCAGACCTCAGCTTTATTCCGCCTGCAGGTTTACCTGCCCACAGTAGTTTCTCATCTGGTAAAAGTTCTGTTTGCAGTTGTGCCTGCGCTTCAAAATCGTTGATAATAAGCATGTATATTCAGATTTAGGTTTTTAAGCTTTTTTTACTAATCTACTAAAAATCCAACGGCCCCAATCTCCTTATATTTTTCCTGATCAAATATTCCCGGTGCCGTACATAATCACTCGGATTGGTGGGCGACCATTTTAACGGATCAGGAAATATGGCTGCTATGGCTGCGGACTGGTAAAGGGTAAGGTCGGAGGCGGATTTGTGAAAATAGTTTTGTGAGGCGGCCTCTACACCATAAATGCCGTCACCCATTTCGATCTCATTCAGGTAAACTTCCATGATGCGTTTTTTGCTCCAGAAGGTTTCGATCAGCAGGGTAAAATAGGCTTCGAATGCTTTTCGCACATAAGAACGTCCCGGCCACAGGAAAACATTCTTGGCGGTTTGCTGCGATATGGTGCTACCGCCGATCAGTTTATGGCTGTGCGCGTTTTTATCGATGGCCCGCTCCATGGCTTTAAAATCGAAACCGAAATGATCCAAAAACTTCTGGTCCTCGGCGGCTACTGCGGCACGCTTCATGGGGTCGGCTATGTCATCAAAATCGACCCATTTTTTGTCGATCTTCCAGTCCTTACCATCTGATTTGCGTTCGAAACCCCGTGTGATCATCAGCCAGGTAACGGGAGGGTTCACAAAGCGATAAAGGATCACCCAAAAGATGGTTATCCCAAAGAAAAGTATCACCGTAAGTTTTAGGATACGAAGGATAAGCTTGAGCAGGCCGGGTTTCATCTTCATTAAACGAAAATATTTCTTTATTTCGGATTTCGAATGTTCGATTTCGGATTTATTTTTGGCAGCCAGATGTCATTTCGAATGAGCATAGCGAAGAGAAATCTTATACGATATGTATTATTCGTTATACTAGTTTCATAAGATTTCTCTCTTCGTTCGAAATGACAGTTGGTGTTAAATAAAAAAGGTGCTTAGCTCTTCACTAAACACCTTTTAAATATTATTATGGTTCCAAATTCGAAATTGAAAATCCGAATTCCGAAATCAAAAATTACTCTGCTACTACTTCAAACGGAACTTTCACTTTCACTTCTTTGTGCAGGTTCAAATTAGCGGTGTATTCACCAACCAATTTAGGTTCTGCATCAAAAGTGATACGGCGACGGTCAACTTCAAAGCCTTCTTTTTTCAAAGCGTCAGCAATTTGAATGGTGTTGATCGAACCAAATATTTTTCCGCTTTCGCCGGCTTTAGCGCCGATGGTCAGTTTTACACCTTCCAAACGTGCAGCAATAGCATCAGCGTCTTTACGGATCTTGTCTTGTTTGAATTGCGCTTGTTTCAGATTTTCAGCTAAAACTTTACGGGCAGATTCAGTAGCCTGCTGTGCAAAACCCTTAGGGATTAAGTAATTGCGGCCATAACCTGGTTTTACATTAACGATATCGTCTTTCTCACCGAGGTTCTTTACGTCTTGTTTTAAAATAACTTCCATTGTTTAAACCTCCTGATTATTTTAAAGAATCTGTTACATAAGGTAATAAACCGATATGGCGGGCACGCTTAACAGCCTGGGCCACCTTACGCTGGAATTTTAATGAAGTACCTGTTAAACGGCGTGGTAATACTTTACCCTGGTCGTTCACAAACTTTAATAAAAAGTTAGCGTCTTTGTAATCGAAGTACTTGATACCGTTCTTTTTGAAACGGCAGTATTTTTTGCGGTTATCGTCCACCTTGGGAGCGGTAACGTATTGGATCTGATCGTTAGCCATTATTTTGCTGCCTCCTCTGCTTTAGGTGTTTTCTTTTGATTGAAGGCACCACTGCGTTTTTTCTCATTGTAAGCAATGGCATGTTTATCCAGTGCAATGGTCAGGAAACGAAGAACGCGCTCATCACGCCTGAATTCAATCTCCAATTTGTTAATTAAATCACCCGGAGCCCTGTATTCAGTTAAGTGATAGTACCCTGTAGTTTTCTTTTGAATAGGGTACGCTAATTTCTTCAAACCCCAATTATCCTCCTGGACAATTTCGGCTCCGCCATCAGTTAAGATCTTGCTGTATTTGGCAATAGCCTCTTTAGCAGTTTCTTCTGACAGCAACGGGGTAAGAACGATCACGGTTTCGTACTGTTGCATTATTATACTTTGATTTTTAATTATTTACCCGCTATTACGGGGCTGCAAATGTATAAAGAATTTTTAATTTTTTCAAGCAGATATTAATTGAAATTTGATGATAGCAGAAAATAGGATTATTTATAGCAATTTGAAATACTACAGGGTAAAAGAAATTGTGTTAATTAATAACTGTTGAATAAAAATTTGTAATTTTAGATAACATATCCATTTATCTTGCGTCTTACTAAAAAACTAAACTATGCTGTTTAATCACGACAATATCACGAATTCAGATGATGAGGTATTAGTACTTAGTGCAGCAACCTCATGGAACCCTGACGAAGAAGGCCCTGTTGAAGGCGATTGGGACGACGAGGACGATGAGGACTTTGACGACCAGGCGGCGGACCTTGATGACCTGCACGAAATACAGGTTGATGATGACATGGGTGAGCCTGATCCGGAAGATGATGATCACTTCCCGGATGATGATGACGAAGACGAATAACCAGGCGTCAATATTTTATCAACAATCCCTTTATTGAGGCTTTAACTTAAAGCTTATTCTTGCTAACTTAGTGCCTGTGGAGAATTTTATTGTTTCGGCACGCAAATACCGTCCGTCTACTTTTGAAAGTGTTGTAGGTCAGCAGCATATCACTAATACGTTAAAAAACGCGATTAAGAATAATCAGCTGGCGCAGGCATTTTTATTCTGCGGTCCGCGTGGTGTGGGCAAAACTACCTGCGCGCGTATCCTTGCCAAAACCATCAATTGCGAGGATCTGCAGCCCAATGGCGAGGCTTGCGGAGTGTGTCACTCCTGTGTGTCGTTCCAAAACGGTAATTCATTTAATATCCACGAACTTGATGCGGCCTCCAATAACTCGGTTGATGATATCCGCAGCCTGATTGAGCAGGTGCGCATACCGCCCCAGGCCGGCAAGTATAAGATCTATATCATCGATGAGGTGCACATGCTATCGCAGGCGGCTTTTAACGCTTTCCTGAAAACGCTGGAAGAACCACCTCATTATGCCATTTTTATACTGGCTACTACCGAGAAGCACAAGATATTACCTACCATATTATCCCGCTGCCAAATATTTGATTTCAACCGTATCCGGGTGGATGATATGGCCAATCACCTGGCATCCATCGCGAATAAGGAAAATATCAGCTACGAACCCGATGGCCTGCATATTATCGCTCAAAAGGCTGATGGTGGATTGCGGGATGCTTTATCCATGTTCGACCAGATCGTCAGCTTTTCGGACAGGAAAGTAACTTACCGTACGGTAATCGACAACCTGAATATCCTGGATTATGATTATTACTTTAATATCATTGATAGTTTATTAAAGGAGGATACCGCAGGCAGTTTGTTGCTGTTTGACGAGATATTGTCCAAAGGTTTTGATGGGTCACACTTTATATCAGGCTTGTCCGAGCATTTCCGGAACCTGTTGGTGAGTAAAGATGCGACTACTTTGAAGCTGCTGGAAGTGAGTGAAGGGATCAAAGCAAAATACTTGCAGCAATCGCAGGCATCATCGGTGTCGTTCCTGCTTTCAGCGATGAATATCGCTAACCAGTGTGACCTGAGCTATAAATTAAGTAAGAACCAGCGGTTGCAGGTAGAGTTGGCATTGCTCAAAATGTGCCACCTGCCCTCAGCATTCAATATGCTGACAGCGCCTGCCGCTGAAATGTCTGGCCAGGCCGGGCAAATAAAAAAAAACCTGATACCCCAACAGTAAGTCAGCCGGCTGCTGTTAAGGAAACGGAACAGGTCCCGGTTTTGAGCGAACAGCCAACCGTTTATAATAAAACAAAAACACCGGACACTGTAAGTGAACCGATGAAGATCAGCGCTGAAGCGTCGCCTGCAGAAAAACCAAAACCTTCATTTGTCCCGAACTCGAACGGAGCCTCTACCTCGGTGAAAATCCCTTCTTTAAAAGATATTGGGAATAAATCTGCAATGGAGGTGGCCGAAGAGGAAGACCCTTATATTAAAGGAAGCGCGAAAGAAGATTTTACAATGGACAGTTTTTTGAAGCTTTGGAGCGATTATGCGGCGAAATTGAAGGCAGATCGTAACATGAGCCTGTTTACCATTTTTACTGCCAATGCGCCAGTGATGCTGGAGCCATATAAGTTTGAAGTGGTTATCGGGAATAAATCACAGGAAAATACATTTAGGGATGAAAAGCCCAACCTGCTTAATTTTTTAAGAACTACCCTGAAGAATTTTGACATCGAGGTGCAAACCCGTATCGACGAAATAAAGGCCGCCAAACGGCCCTATACAACATCGGAGAAATTCCAGCACATGGCTACGAAGAACCCGCAGTTAGCTGAATTAAAAAGGCGCTTTAATTTGGATTTGGATTAGGAGGAATGTTGCCCTTCTTAACGATGTTTGGGTTTATCATTAATAGGATAGCCTTCCTCATCAAGATCCGGCCGGTTGTCCTCTGGCGTCCTGGAAAGGATATCATCAAGCGGATCGACCTCCAATGATTCTTCATCTCCAATATGCATGCCTAACTGCTCAACATCCGTTTCAAGCGATTCATTAGGAATATATTCATCCCCGGCATCATAAGGGTTGGCCTCATCATATGTCGAATTCATGTCAGCGCCGTTCTTTACCGAAGTATTGTAGGGGTCGGGGTGGTCGTAATCCGGATCGTCACTTTCCACATCATATTCAAAGCTGTCATCATCCGCATTAAAATGCAGGTTTTCAGCAGCAGACTCTTCTCCTAAACTTTCTTTTAGCGCCTTGTCCCGGTCTGAATTTTCATCATCAAACTCGGAATTCAATCTGTTTTTGGCCATGATGCTTTATTTTTTGCTGTTAATTATACAAAGCAAAATTCAGATAAAAAGTTTACAAAATGATCTAAAAAATACAAGAGTTAATAACTTATCTCTTTCCGGTATGATGTTACCCCGCCAATGGAGAACTTTGCGCCTATAGTAAACTGGCTGAAGATATCGTTGTGGGCGCCAGCTTTAAAACCATCGATATTATCACCAAATATAATATTCGTTTGGTAGCCTATGTCGATCTTAATTCCGGGCTGCTGGTATTGGTTAAATATTTTGAATTCGTAGCCAATTCTCGCCGGGATAAATAATTGGTTGCTGCTGTTCACACCCGGTGTGTAATAGCCTGGATCCAATATAGAATATCGGTTGATCTGGGTCACATTATCATACGCCACTCCTATACCTGCACCCACATAAAAATTACGAAAGGCATTAGCTACTTTGCTTTGTGAGTAATCCATAATTTCCCCCGCCTGCACCTGTATCCTGAAGGCAAAGTAGGTATAATCAGTAGAGAATTGCCTGCCTAAGAAATCTTTATTTGCATCACCGCCTTCCAATTTCCCTGCCTGGAATTCAGCAATATAATTGATGAAGGGAGTTTGGTTGTAATTAAAATTAAAAGTAACCGCCTTGCTGCTTTTGGCTGTCGCGACATCGCCGTAAAACTGGTTAAACCCAATTGAAGCCCCAAGGTCATATTGCGCATAATCATACCCCGCCTGTGCTTTTGCCAGGATACTTGTAAAACAGGTAAGAAGGACAAAAACCGTAGTTCTTATAATAAGTTTCGTCATAATCAGGGAGTAACGCTTACAAAAGGTAAGTTGTTTAAATAGTTCATAATATAAACAATTTTATAAAAATAACTTCAATGTTCAATAAAACAATACTGAAAACGAAATAATTGTTAGTTTAAGTATCAATAATTTCGATAATCTATTTAATAAATAGGTGAACCAATTTTATATATTTGGAGCCGTTTAAAATAAAACAATACCGCCACTTATGTCAAAAATTAAAGTAGAAAATCCCGTAGTAGAACTCGACGGCGATGAAATGACCCGCATTATATGGAAATTTATTAAAGACAAGCTGATAATCCCTTACCTTGACCTTGACATTAAATATTATGACCTGGGTTTAGAATACCGCGATGAAACAGACGACCAGGTAACGATTGATGCCGCTAATGCCATTAAACAATATGGTGTAGGCATTAAATGCGCTACTATTACCCCTGATGAAGCACGCGTAGAAGAATTCGGTTTAAAACAAATGTGGAAATCACCAAATGGAACTATCCGTAATATTTTGGATGGAACTGTTTTCCGTGAGCCGATCGTGATGGCAAATGTGCCGCGTTTGGTGCCAAACTGGACCGCGCCGATCTGTATCGGCCGTCATGCTTTTGGCGACCAGTACCGCGCTACCGACTTTTTGACCAAAGGGAAAGGTAAGCTGACTATCAAATTCACGCCTGAAGACGGCAGCCCTGAGCAATCATTTGAAGTGTTCAACTTTAAAGGTGATGGCGTTGCGCTGGCGATGTACAATACCGATGAGTCGATCAAAGGATTTGCACGTGCCTGCTTTAACCAGGCTTTGTTGAAAAAATGGCCTTTATATCTGTCGACCAAAAACACCATCCTGAAAAAATACGACGGTCGCTTTAAAGATATCTTCCAGGAAATTTATGAAAATGAATTTAAGCTGGAATTTGAAGCGAACCAATTAACTTACGAGCACCGTTTGATCGACGATATGGTTGCATCAGCGCTGAAATGGCATGGTAATTTTGTTTGGGCCTGTAAAAACTATGATGGCGACGTACAATCAGATACCGTTGCACAAGGCTTTGGTTCGTTAGGATTGATGACCTCGACTTTAGTTACCCCCGATGGCAAAACTATGGAAGCAGAAGCAGCACATGGTACCGTGACCCGTCACTACCGCGACCACCAGGCCGGCAAACCAACTTCAACCAACCCGATCGCATCTATTTTTGCCTGGACTCGTGGTTTAGAGTTCCGCGGGTTATTGGATGACAACCAGGAGTTGATCAACTTCTGCAAAACTTTAGAAGAAGTTTGTATCGAAACCGTTGAAAGCGGTAAAATGACCAAGGACCTGGCTATCACCATTAAACCAAAGGTGGAGCATGGCGTGGACTATTTATATACCGAAGAATTCCTGGCTGCAATTGATGAAAATTTGAAGAAGAAGTTGGGTAAGTAATTCAACCGTTTTCACTATATTAAAATGCCCGTATTCATTAGAATATGGGCATTTTTTTTGACTAGCTGAAAACTATCAACTTCGTTTTTCATTTATCTTATAAGTCATAACTTAGCGGAAAATTTAAATTCTACCATGTCAGCATTATATCCCTTAAAATTCAAAACCATTTATAAAGACAAGATCTGGGGAGGCCATAAGATCGAAACCTATTTGCATAAGGATTTCGGCGACCTGCCAAATTGCGGCGAAACCTGGGAAATATCTGGTGTAAAATCGGATGTTTCCGTAGTTGCTGATGGCGAATTAGAAGGCGAATCTTTAGCCGACCTGCTGGAAAAATATAAAGATCAGTTAGTAGGCAAGAAGGTTTATGATCACTTTGGGAATATCTTCCCATTATTGGTAAAATTTATCGATGCCAATGACGACCTGTCTATCCAGGTGCATCCCAATGATGAGCTGGCTAAAAAACGCCATAATTCATTTGGGAAAACCGAGATGTGGTATGTGATCGAAGCTGATCCGGGTTCGACTTTAATTGCCGGGTTCAACCAGCCGGTTAATGAAAAAGTATACCTGCAGAAGTTCAATAGCGGGCATTTAATGGATATTTTAAACCGGGAAGATGTAGCTGCTGAAGATGTATTCTTTTTGCCTGCCGGACGGGTGCACACCATAGGCAAAGGATTGCTTATTGCCGAGATTCAGCAAACATCGGATATCACCTACCGTATCTATGATTTTGACCGGGTAGATGATAAAGGAAACAAGCGCGAATTACATACCGAAGAAGCCCTGGCCGCTATCGATTATAACTTTTACGCGGATTATAAGACCAAATACCAGCCTGAAAAAAATAAAGATGTTCACCTGGTTACTTGTCCGTATTTCACAACCAACGTAATGGATTTTACAGAGGGTACTTTCAAAGATTATTCCAACCTGGACTCCTTTGTAATCTATGTGTGTGTTGAGGGAGATTTTGTGATCGGGGCAGACGGAAAAGAATACCCGGTGAAAATGGGTGAGTGCATCCTGCTTCCAAAAACAATTAATTCAGTCGAACTGAAAACGACTAATGGGTTTAAGATACTGGAGAGTTATATAGAGTAGTCTATGCCTATGTCATTTCGACGAGGAACGAGGAGAAATCTTATTCAAGCGATTAGCACTTCGGACGAGTTGTATAAGATTTCTCTCTGTCGTTCGAAATGACATAGGTGTATTTACTTATACCAGCTTTAGCGTAAACTTAGTACCCACGTTCACCGTGCTTTCTATAGAAATAGTACCGCCTAAGGCTTCTACCTGGTTGCGGGTGATAAATAATCCGATCCCCTTTGCGTCGGAGTTTTGATGGAATGTCTTGTACATGCCGAATACACTGTCGCCATAACGCTCCAGGTCGATGCCTACACCGTTATCTTCAAAATAAAGATAAATATGGTGACCGATTTTGTCAGTTGAGCATTTGATAAGCGGAGGGCGATCGGGATGCCTGTACTTTAACGAGTTGGTAACCAGGTTTTGTAAAATACTTTCAAGGTAAGCAGGTATATAGTTTACTTCAGGGCATTTGCTGAAGTCATATTCTATCTGCGCTTTGGTGGCTTTTATATTGCTTTCAAGAGCCAGCAGGATATTTTTAAATGTTGTTTCAAAATCAAGCTTCTTTCGCTCCCTGCCAATTTCCGACTGGATCTTCACGATCTCGCTCAGGTGATCAATGGTGGTTTTAAGACTTTCGCTGATCGATTTGATGTGCGAGAATATTTCCTGCTTGTCATCATTCACCTCGGTTTGGTCATACAGGTTCACCATAAACTCCAAATTGCCTGTATGCGAACGCAGGTTGTGCGAAACGATATAAGCGAAATTCTGCAAACGTTTATTCTGGTCGCTCAGTAAATTCACCGCGCCCTGTACTTCAAGCTCTTTTTTCTTGATGTAATCGATGTTTTGGAATATGCACCTTGCGGTTATACACTGGCCATAGTCATCAATAACAGCCACACCCTTTGCCCGCAGCCATATCAGGTTATTTTTGGCTGTGCGGAAAAGTAATTCGAGGTCGAAGGGTTGGGAATAGTTGATAATGTTGTTTACCGCGCTTGTCATAGCAGGGCGGTATTCCGGCTCAAAGAAGCTTATAGCCTCTTCAACGCTCAGCTTCACTTTATCCTGCAGCTCGTAGATATCATAAGCTTCACGGGTAAACAAGAGTGTATTGCTTTTAACGTCAATTTCCCAACCACCTATTTTGGCTATTTTGGTGGTTTCCTTAAAAAGAAAATCGTTGCGGTTGGACTGTAATTTTAATATTTTATGATCATGGATATCGACTATAGAGCCGATGATCTTGGGTTCAGACTTATCATCCCATCGCTTAGCCGTACTTGCAAACCACCGGTAACCTGCTCTTTTTGTAAGCAGCCTGATCTGAACGGTTTCGGGTGAATCGTTAACGTGTTTATTGAGCGACTTTAAAAATTGGGGTTTATCTTCGTAATATAGCAGATGTTCCAGGAAAGTGTCGTAACTGCAGGTGATGTCGCCTGGCTCGTAACCCAGAATAGCATAGAAACCGGAAGACCACTTTACGTCCCGGGTGCTGATATTGTATTCCCATATGCCCGTATTTATACTATTTATAACCTGGGCAACGTGAAATTCACCATCATAAGAAAATTTATCCTCTTCCGTAAGGCTCATACCAGCTTGTTCTCAATAACTTTATTATGGTGGTTAACAACAGTTTAGTTAATTATGGGTTCACAGGAATTTTATCCAAGAGTTTAATACCTGTGGTTTTTATTCATTTACAAATTGCAAGCCAATAAATCTTAGTGGACCTAAAGGCCTAAAAGTAAATCTTATTTACTTCATTTACAATTCTTTGTATACGCAAAAAAGGGGTATTTAGTTATGTTTATTTATAGCTGTTTACCGTTCTATGACCCTTGAAAACAGCAATAACGGGTAATTATTTTCCCATAGTTATCTGTTGTTCAACGCGATAATTGTTGAAATGTTTAGTTGATTTTGGACAAAAAATTAATCTCCGGGTTTAGTCGGCAACGCTTTTTTTCTCCAATTTTTTGTGAATATCATAGGCTTCGACCAAAGCAGTCGAGTCGTATCATGGATGCAGCTCCATTATCAATGAACCTGCTTTTATAGCCGGGTCAGTTTCGGTTAGCTTTTTAGCTTCATCGATCGTAGCTACATTGAAAATAAATATCCCTTTGATGTCCTGGTCATCCAGGAATGGTCCGGCAATAATCAGTTTACCCTCGTTAGCCAGCCGTATAATATTTTTCAGATGTGCTTTTTGTAATTCAGCCCGGGCGACAGAATCTTTCAGGCGGTTTGGGCCAGCTTTTAAAAAAGCCATTACGTATGTTCTCATCCCATATTCATCGGCTCCGACTTTTTTAGCCAAAGCGGCATCGTATAGCGGGTTTTTTGATTGAGCAAAACAGCTGATGCCTACGATGAGCAACAATGCGGTTAACAGGTTCTTTATCATGACTTAGTGTTTAAGGGATATAAATATACTAAACTATTACCCTTTTTTCAAGCTCTGATAAAGCATTCGAGGCTATCCATTTGGCAGCGCGTGTATCTTGCAGCTTAATACGCTTTGCGGTTTTAATAGCTATTGATTGCAGATTTGAATTTCGTTTGCCGATCTGCCGTAATGCCCAATTAACCGCTTTTTTAACAAAATTGCGATCGTCCCAGGCCTCCCTTTCAATGATGGGGAAGAATTTCAGAAACTCCTTATCTTCCGCCTTTTTGTTATGTACGGCAAATTCAGCCATCAACACGAAACCTGCACGTTTGATGTACTCTTCTTCCGATTTGCTGTATTCAATGGCTTTATCGATCGCGAATTCAGTGCGGTCGAACAGATTGCCGCAAACCTGATCGCATACATCCCAGGAGTTAAAACCTGCTGTCCATTGATCCATTTGTGCGGTTGTGACCTGTTTCGGATCGTCTATCATCGATGCCAGGATACATGCCTCATGGATACCGGTATCCCAAAGGCCGAGCGCCAATTGATGGTCCTTCTTTATTTCCTTTGCGAATTTGCGGAGATCGGGCATGTTAACACCAAGAGCTTTCACCCCGCTGATCCCAAAATAGGCCATGCCTGCAAGGTGTTTTGTATTGCTTTTTTGTTTCAGAATACCGATGACCTCATCGACTGTCATTTAGTCAAAGTGTTATAATCGAATAGTTTAGCCGCACCGCTTTTATCATAAAACTCACGATAGTTCTTGATATTCAACATATCATGTATGGCTTTTGGTTTGTCGGCACTGTTATCGTAATAGGCTTTACATATCTGGTATCCCACCCAATAGCCCAAATCAGCGGGCTTGTCGGCAGTTTCCTGGTTAGAGTTGGCTATCCAGTTATGCTCACGACGTAGATACATATCCCTTTCAAAATCGGCCCATATCTTTTTCTCCTTGCCTTTTGCCCAGGTATGCAAACGTTCGTTCGCGTTTTTGCCTGATATTAATTCTCCTATAAAATCCGCCATGCCTTCAATCAAAACTGCATGCAGGAGTGTGGTGTCATCTGTCATGCCACCCTGGTTAAAGTGGATCAATTCATGCGCGATCAGGTTGGGTAATTTATTCAGATCATTAAAGTTATTACGCTCCCATAAACTTAATTCAGTAACCGGGATATCCGGTGTGCGAACGGTTTGATCAAGCCCGATCAGCAGGCCGGTATTGGTTGAGGTGCCGCCCGATGTAAAAGCACCGATCACGAAATAAACGTCCGGGAAATTAGCTTCCGGGTACAAATTTTCGAACTTCACAAAGCTTGCCGTCATTTGCGGTTTTTGCTGATCTACCATTAATGTGTTTTGACGAATTGCAGCATAAAAAGCAGGCTTTTTATCGTGTGCCGTTACAAAGTTTCTCATGTTTTTGACTTTGTAGGCGAAGTAATCCTGCAAGCCATCTGTGCCTGCATCCACATAATATTTACGGTAAATACTAAGGCGATTGGCAGAATCCTTTTTTGCACGATCATAGGCTTTCCAAAAATGCTTGATATCGGTTGTGATCAGCTTTGCTTTGTAGGGATCATGCGTTACGCCGTGTGTTTCCTTTATTGAGTTGATCACATCCCGCCAATCAGCCCGGCGATGCAGGGTAGTAAGATCCGCATCTTCCTTTAAATGAGACAGATCCTTATAACCATATTTTATAGCCAGCTGTAGCAGTATGATCGAACTATCGCCTTTGCCGGTAAGTGCATAGCAGCAGGCGGCATTATAATAGTCTCCCTGTTTAAGGGTTTTATATTCGTCATGTTGAGCTGCCTGCAAATATAATTGCCCTGCTTTTGCAAAGCTTTTGCCCTGGTAATAATCATCAGCCTCCGCGCTTAATTTGCTCTGTGCAAAAGCTGCTGTATTGATCAGAAAGAAGAAAAAGAATAGCCACCTAAATCTAAACATCCTCTAAAAGTAGGAAAAAATCAAATAAAAAAGCCGGTTCTACCCGGCTCTTCAAACATAAATTCAGAGTTTTCGCATACTTTATTTTCGACCTACAGGTTCCCTCTCAGATCCTGCTCATGCTCAATGGCTTCAAACAGGGCCTTAAAATTACCGGCTCCGAAGGATTTTGCACCCTTACGCTGGATGATCTCGAAGAATACCGTCGGCCTGTCTTCCAGTGGTTTGGTGAAGATTTGCAGCAAGTACCCTTCATCATCACGGTCGACCAGGATGCCTAATCTCTTCAACGGTTCCAGGTCCTCGTCAATGTGGCCTACACGATCCAGTAGCTCATCATAGTAAGTGGTTGGTACGGATAAAAAATCAATACCACGTTTTTGTAGTTCGGTTACGGTTTCAACAATGTTACCGGTTGCAAGTGCCAGATGCTGTACACCTTCGTCCTCGTAAAACTCGAGGTATTCTTCTATCTGCGATTTCTTTTTACCCTCTGCCGGTTCGTTAATGGGGAATTTCACATAGCCGTTGCCATTGCTCATCACCTTGCTCATCAGGGCTGAATATTCGGTCGAGATCATCTTATCGTCAAAAGTCAGGATGTTTCTGAAACCCATTACCTCTTCATAAAAATTCACCCAATCGTTCATCTTGTGCCAGCCTACGTTGCCCACACAATGATCCACATAAAGCAAACCGGTAGGAGTTGGGTTGTAATCAGAATGCCATTCCTGGTAGCCCGGAAGGAAAACACCCTTGTAATTCTTACGCTCGATGAATAAATGCACCGTTTCGCCATACAATTTGATACCGCTGGTTTTTACCTCGCCGTTGTCGTCGGTTAAGGTTTGTGGCTCCTGGTATGGAACGGCACCCCTGCTTGTAGTTTGCTCGAAAGCGTCATAGGCATCATCCACCCAAAGTGCCAATACTTTTACGCCGTCGCCGTGTTTTTTGAGGTGATCGGATATGGGGTGATCGGAATGCAATGGCGTGGTTAATACCAGGCGGATCTTATCCTGTTTCAATACATACGATGCCCTGTCGCGCACACCAGTTTCCGGCCCTGCATACGCCAGGCTCTGGAAGCCAAATGCGGTTTTATAAAAATGAGCCGCCTGCTTGGCATTGCCTACGTAAAACTCGACGTAGTCCGTACCGTTTAAGGGCAGGAAGTCGGTTGATTTTTTTTGTTTATCTATGGTTAGTGTTTGCATTTTTTTCTTTGTTGAAAAGTTGTAAAGTTGGAATGTTGTAAGGTTAATGTCTGTTTGAAAGATTGGACGGCTGCAAGGCTAACATTTCAACCTTACAACGTTCCAACCTTTCAACAGGCTTTACGCCTGCGCCCAACTCTTGTAATAATTTTCGTCCTCAATTTTTATCGCATCCTCGGTCAGCATTAATGGTTTGAAAGGATCGATCATTACCGCCAGTTCATCTGTTGATTCTTTGCCGATAGATTTTTCTACGCTGCCGGGATGCGGGCCATGCGGGATGCCACCGGGATGCAGGGTGATTTGCCCTTTCACTACGCTTTTGCGACTCATAAAATCGCCATCTACATAATATAACAACTCGTCGCTATCTACATTACTGTGGTTGTAGGGTGCGGGAATAGATAGCGGGTGGTAATCAAATTTCCTTGGTACAAAAGAGCAGATCACGAAGTTATGTCCCTCGAAAGTCTGGTGAACCGGTGGTGGTTGATGTAA
>Ga0105237_10002049_pt1 | contig 25638 bp, 19 predicted proteins | sample KBSC24metaG_FD_81520 | JGI IMG/M metagenome (GOLD analysis project Ga0105237, IMG submission 81520) | Corn rhizosphere microbial communities from Kellogg Biological Station, Michigan, USA - KBS C2-4 metaG | ecosystem: Host-associated > Plants > Roots > Rhizosphere > Soil | place: Michigan, USA...
AAAGATAGTTCCTGAAAAGACAAGGAATGATCGTTTCCCAGCTGCTGACCTGCTTGCCATAACGGGGCATGAAATCATATCCCTTATCCAGATTCTTTAACGTAGGATAACGTGTAATCTTGCCTTCGGGAGAAATACTTTGATCATTTAAAAGCATATTCCGGCGCTCGTACTGGTTGAACAGAAAATGAAGCTCTCCACCCGTGTTCACCATATCGTGAGAGATAAGATTCTCGGTCTCGTCGTCAAACTGGCTCTTGGGGATCACATTGCTCCACTGGAGATTGCCCTCATGATCGAATGAAAGGACCATGATATTCTCCGCGTGGAATCGGGTAGCGTAATTGCCATACCCCCTGTTCCAGGCACCATAATAAGGACTGTAATAGTAGGGAGAATAGAATCCCGGGCCAAAGGCAGGGTTGGACATATAGTCCCATCGATTGAACATGTTTCCCCTGGACGTTGTGTACATGGACTCGCTCACCAGCAGATATCCCCCATCCCGCTTGGTTATAATATGTCTGATAAAATAATCGTTGAAAGCCATCTTGAGATTGGCATCCGAACTCTTGGCCAGTGCCCGCAGCTCATCGCTGAATATAGTCACCGTCTCTTTCAGCCGCGAATCCGATCCCTTGTCCCAGATCACCGAATAAAGCCCTTCGATATTGCCTCTTTTTTGTTTGTAGTAAAACCCTGTGAGTATAAATCGCCGGTTGTTATTATCCACCTTCATCTTGATCTCATCCAGGATCCGGTCGCCCGAACCAATGTCTTTTACAGAAAAAGTGTCCGACTGCGGCCCCTTCGAGACAAGACTGACCTTGGTAATATAGTCGTTGCTGCCGCTGCGCAGATATTTGCCAAAGGCCAATTCTCCTTCATTGTCCAGCAGAAAATCTGTAAAGAGCTCATTACGCTCCTCCATGGGAAGATAGATCCTATGCCTGTCCAGCAGATTCAGCGAATCATCATACAAAAATGACGTAAATAGAAAGTTCTTCGGATTCTTGCTGTTGATCTTAAAGACCATGATCTTCTGCTTGTTCTCGCTGACGATGGTAGTATAGATCTTATTGCTGGCGGCAAATCCTATCTGAGTAGTATCCAGCTCGATTGGCTCTCCTATCACCTTGGCCGCCCCATCCATCTTGACAGCAGTGCAATGGACGATGCTCTTGTGCTGGTGCTCATAGATCATGAAGAAATGGTCCGGATAGGCCACAAAGTCCACATTGATGTATTTCTCCGGCATGAAGGAAAGAGGTATCCGCTGCAAAAGTTTCATATTCGCATCGTAGATACAAATGACGTTGTTCGAGCTATTGTTCTTGAAAATCAGGAAGTTACCATTGAGTTTACCAATGATCTCGAAGTTGGTGCGCCGACCATCGTCTCGCTCGGGTTCGCTGTAAATGATCTGTTGAGCAGACAACAGCCGGGGAGCAAGCAGCATCGATAGAAAAATAAAGGATAACAGGACTCTGTTCATATTTATATGCTCTTGTCTTTGATAACTTATACGTGCATTTTACACAAAAGTTGGTCTCCAAAAGGAGCCATTAACCCATCGTTTTGTTAAAACTCTTTGTAAGATACCTAAAAGTTTGAAATCCGCCCCGCCGGGGGTTACCACTCATCCTGGATTAAAAATATTAAGATTTTATAAAATTCTGAGCCTTAAAAAAATGCTATACAGGTTTTGTTTATTTCACTGTACTTTTGTTGTTTGACAGCTAGCTACCGGGCATAAAATTTAAAATAGACTATCTCAGTTGTGAGCAAACAGATTAACAAAGTCAGCTTCGCAAACCTCGTCATTGCATTAGGTATCATTTACGGCGACATCGGAACTTCCCCCCTCTACGTACTCAACGCCATTATCCATGGCAGGGTCATCGAAGAAAAACTGATCCTGGGAGCCCTCTCCTGTATTATATGGACCCTTACCCTCCAGACCACGGTAAAATATGTCTGGCTGACATTAAAGGCGGATAACAACGGTGAAGGCGGTATATTCTCCCTCTACGCCCTGGTACGCCGTCAAAAGAGATGGCTGGTCCTGCCGGCCATGATCGGGGGTGCCGCCCTGCTGGCGGATGGCATGATCACCCCACCCATTTCTGTTACATCCGCTATCGAAGGTTTGAGATTAATGCCGGCCTTCCAATACATGGACCAGTCGACCATCGTCTATATCGTACTGGGTATCCTGGTCGTCCTCTTTTTCCTGCAACAGTTTGGTACGGAGTCGATTGGGAAGCTTTTCGGCCCTATCATGTTTATCTGGTTCGGTATGATGGCCGTGCTGGGCTGCAATCACCTGCTGGATGACCTGGGTATTTTCAAGGCCCTCAGCCCCTATTACGCCATCGAACTGCTCACTACCTACCCCAAAGGATTCTGGCTCCTGGGCGCCGTGTTCCTCTGTACCACCGGTGCGGAAGCCCTTTACTCCGACCTGGGGCATTGCGGCAGGGGCAATATCCGCTTTTCCTGGATTTATGTGAAGATCTGTCTTATCCTGAACTACCTGGGCCAGGGCGCGTGGCTGCTGGCGAAATACCATGGCAGATTCTTCGATACGGACAGGGGTAATCCTTTCTATAATCTTATGCCTACCTGGTTTCTCATACCAGGGGTCATCATTGCCACGGCAGCGGCCATCATCGCCAGCCAGGCCCTGATCACCGGCTCCTTTACGCTGATCAGCGAGAGCATGCGCCTCAACCTCTGGCCCAAGCTGCGTATCAGCTATCCCACAGAGGAAAGAGGTCAATCCTATATCCCGGCCATCAATTTCATGCTGTTCGTCGGATGCTGCGGCATCACCCTGTATTTCAGGAATTCCGAACACATGGGAGCCGCCTATGGTCTGGCCATCACCCTCTGTATGCTGGCCACCTCCATCCTGTTCGCCAATTACCTTATATCCCGGCGAACGACCAGCCCGCTGATCTATCTCTATCTGACAGTCTATCTTAGCATCGAATTGAGCTTTTTGTTTGCCAATCTGGAGAAATTCCCTCACGGCGGCTATGTCACGCTGATCGTGGGCGGTGGGCTGTTCGTAGTCATGTATGTCTGGTTCAGGGCCCGGAAGATCAAGAACCGCTATGTCGAATTCGTACGGATGGAGCATTATATTCCACAGATACAGGAACTGAGCAACGACCGCTCCATCGCCAAATACGCCACCCATCTGGTGTATATGACCAGCGCCAACAATCCCAAGGAGATAGAACATAAGATCATCTATTCCATTCTCAATAAGAAACCCAAGCGCAGCGATATCTACTGGTTTGTCCACGTAGATACCCTCGACGACCCCTATACCGCCGAATATTCAGTGGAACATATCATCCCCAATGACATCATCCGGGTGGAGTTCAGGCTGGGTTTCCGTATCGAGCCAAAGCTCAACCTGATGTTCCGGAAGGTGGTGGAAGATCTGGTAAATAATAAGGAAGTGAACATCACCAGCCGCTACGAATCCTTGGAAAGGAACAATGTGGTGGGTGACTTCCAGTTCATCGTCATGGAAAAATACCTGAGCCAGGACAATGAGCTTCCTTTCTGGGAGCGGGTAGTAATGAAGCTGTACTTCTGGCTGAAAGAGCTGAGCCTCTCCGAAGAAAGGGGTTTTGGCCTGGATCCGTCCAACGTGACCATCGAGAAATTCCCGCTGGTGGTGTCGCCAGTCCCGAATTTCAACCTGAAAAGGATCGAGACGGAATAGCCCCATTTCCCTGCGCTGGCGTATATTGTAGGACGATGCTCCTGCATGATCTGATATATATCGTAGTTGGCGCTGTCATCCTGCTCGTCATTGTTTATTTTATACAGGACAGACTGATCTTCAAGCCGGAAAAGCTGCCGGCCGACTTCCAGTATAAATATGATGTCCCATTCAAAGAGCTGTTCTTCGATGTCTCGGAAGGAGTACGTATCAATGGACTGCATTTCTACAGGGAACATCCGGCAGGAATGATCCTCTATCTGCACGGCAATACCCGCAGCATTAAAGGCTGGGCCAAATATGCGAGGGATTTCTACCGGTTCAACTACGATGTCGTGCTGGTGGATTACCGGGGGTTCGGAAAAAGCACCGGGCGGAGGAGCGAAAAAGCCCTCCTCAGCGACGTACAGTTCGTATACGACACGCTGTTGCAGCAATGCCCTGACAACTGCATGTTAGTCTATGGCCGCAGCATCGGCAGCGGCTTTGCAGCCAAGCTGGCGGCGGACAATGATCCCCGTTACCTGATCCTGGACAGTCCTTATTACAACTTCACGAAGGTGGTGCAGCGGTTTATTCCTATCTTGCCGGTGCGTTATGTTCTCCGGTATCATCTCCGGACAGATCTTTGGCTACCCCGCGTACGCTGTCATACCTATATCCTGCACGGCACACGCGACTGGCTGATACCCATCCGGCACAGCGAACGGCTACAGCAATTGAACCCATCCAAAATAACGCTGATCCGTATTCATGGCGGAGGACACAATAACCTGACCACCTTTCCGGAATACCACAATTTTATCCGGGACATATTGAAGGAGTGACAAATTATGAAGATCACGAAGAAGAAAGTATATCGTTGGCTAAAAGTGCTGATACTGCTCTATTGTATCATCGGCATCGCATTCTATTATCTGCAGGACCGCATCTTATTTCATCCTGTCGCCGTAGATATACATACCCCCTATCACTTTGACCAGCCCTTTAAAGAGATTAATCTCCCCTATAATAAGGAGACCAATATCAACGTCATCGAGTTCACACACGCCACTGCCGACAGCCCCCGGGGCGTTGTGCTGTATTTTCATGGCAATAAAGATAATGTGACCCATTATGCCCCTTTTGCCACCGATTTTACCCGTAACGGCTACGATGTTTTGATGATGGACTACCCCGGCTTCGGCAAGAGCACGGGAAAGTTCAGCGAAGAAAATCTTTACGCGTATGCGCTGATATTATACAAGCTGGCCCGAAGCCGCTGGCAGCCAGACCAGATCATTATCTATGGCAAGAGCCTGGGCACCGGAGTAGCCGCACAGCTGGCGGACGTACGTGACTGCCAAAGGCTGATCCTGGAATGCCCCTATTACAGCATGACATCGCTCGTACGTTATTATATGCCGATATGGCCCGTTGGCAGCATGCTTCATTTTAAATTTCCCACCTGGCAGCACCTGCCGAAGGTGACAGCCCCCATTACGATCTTTCACGGCACCAGCGATGGGGTAGTGCCCTATAGCAATGCGTCACGGCTAAAACCGCTGCTAAAAAAAGAAGATGAATTTGTCACCATCGAAGGCGGCGGACACAACGACCTGCACGACCATCAGGAATTCAGAAGCCGTATCCTCTCCCTCCTCACCCCCGGTATAAAATAATGATTATGACTGACGGGAAATACATCCCCATGTAGATCCAACGGATACAGCCGCCCTTTCTCCAGGTAGTACGGCTCATAACCCAGCGGCCGCAGCAGATCGAAGAATTTTATGCGCTCGCCCTTGTTCACCAGCTCCACCAGCAATATCGGCCGGTGCCTGGACAACGTTTCCATCAATGCGGAAAAAACCTTTATCTCCAGCCCCTCCACATCACACTTGATAAAATCCAGACGGGGCAGCTGGCTGAACAATTTATCACCCTGTTCATTTTTTACTTTCACCTGCTCCAGGTACTCGTACTGCCCATCGCTCTTCATCACCCGTGCATAAGCAAATTGTTTGTTATTCCTCACCTTGGGAATTCCCATTTCCACATAGTCCCCATCTCCGCCAAGGGCCACCTGCAACAGCTCTACATTATTTGCCTTTTTCTTTCGTAACAGCTTTCCCAGCACCTCGTTGAATGCAGGCATCGGCTCGATGGCAACGACCTTCCCCGTAGCGCCGGCCTGTCTGCTCATCTCCAATGTATAATACCCTAGGTGGGCGCCGATGTCCACACAGATATCACCCTTTTCGACAATATGCTGTAAAAAATAGACATCCTGGTAAATAAGCCCAAGTCTGCCGGTAGGATACAGCCGCTGAAAAGTGCCAGCCAGCAGGGACAGATAGCTACGCTCTCCTAATATATTGATTAACAAACGTTTGATTCCCATACAATCTATTACGACCGCAAGCTACGTGCTTCGCACGGATTTTTCAAATGGGAACGACATGTTGATTCTTGTTTTGTCGCACCTTATCGGGTACGGACTTGATGATCTCTTCCCGCAAGGCCTGCACAAGCCGTTGCTTTACAAAATCACGATGTACCACCAGGCTCACCTCCCGCATAGGGGCCGGACGCTTGAAATGACGGATCAGCTGGGACTGTTTTTTGGTAAGGTCCATGGCGGCCAGCTCTGGAAGAATGGTGATACCATCGTTCAGCTCCACCATCCGGCGAAGGGTTTCCAGCGAGCCGGCCTCATAATCGAAATGGCTGCCCTCCTTGCTGGCCTTCCTCAGCTCGCACAGACGGACGATCTGGCTGCGGAAACAATGCCCCTCTTCCAGCAGCCATAGTTTATCCGGATCGATGTCCTGAGCAAGCATATAAGTCTTCTTATAGGCTGCATTCTTGCGGGACACATAAACCAACAGCTCCTCATAAAACAACACATGCTCCCGGATCCCATTCTCCTGCAACGGGGTGACCAAAATGCCTACATCTATCCTCCCCTCCCGAAGCCTGGCCACCAGATTCTCGGTGGTCATCTCACTGACCACAAGCTTGATCTGCGGATATTTGGCCGTAAAACCCTGAACGAACAAGGGTAATAAATAAGGCGCCAGGGTAGGAATGATCCCAATCCGCAGCTCCCCCTTCAACAACCCTTTTTTAGCCTGCACGATCTCCTGGATGACCTCCTTCTCCGCCAGTATTTTCCTGGCCTGGTCGATGAGTTCCCGCCCCGCCTCCGTAGGCAGCACAGGCTGCTTGCTCCTGTCGAAGATCTTTACCCCCAGCTCCTCCTCCAGCTTCTGGACCTGCATGCTAAGCGTGGGCTGGGTAACAAAACAATGAGCGGCGGCGGTGGCAAAATGGCGATAGGTGTCCACTGCCACGATATACTCAAGTTGTATAAATGTCATACGCAAAGATAACCCATCACATATTTCCTCTGTTTGATCACATTTTCCCCGCCAGACCCTGATTCTTTGCAACCTTACTTCCGGAACATGGGTCCAATACCCGGGATATATCCCCGATCCGCCCTATGGAAATAATTAAATACAACATCTCAATAAAAATAACGTTAGTTTTGTCAATACATTTGAATCTTATGCATAATTATACTATACTATCCTTGAAACGACCCGTCCTGCTCACGATCCTGGTAGCCTTTATCCTGTCAACGTCCTCTTTTGCACAGTCACCCATTAAAAAGATCGTAGGCATTATCCATGACGCAGGCAGCCAGCCCCTACCCGCTATCACGGTACAGCTCCTGCATGCTTCCGATTCCACCCGGGTAAAAGGCGCCGTAACGGACGACCAGGGTAAATTCGAATTCCGCAAGATCGACAATGGCGCCTACCTCCTGGCGGCATCGGGCCTCGGATATAAAAAGTACACAAGTATCCCCCTGACCATCGACGATCAGCATACCTCCATACGCCTGCCGGCAATCATCCTTCAACGGACAGGCGCCACTACGCTAAAAGAGGTGGCCGTGACAGCAAAAAAACCACTGGTCGAAGAACAGCTGGATCGCACCGTGGTCAACGTAGAATCCATGATCGGCACCGCGGGCAGCAATGCCCTGGACGTGTTGGCCAAATCTCCCGGTGTGACAGTCGGCACGGACGGAAGTATTACGCTCAACGGCAGCGGCACAACAGTGCTCATAGATGGCAGGCCGACCTACCTGTCGGCCTCCGACCTGGCTGCCTATCTCCGCTCGGTACCCGCCGGTGTCCTGGATAAGGTAGAGCTGATGACCAATCCGCCCGCAAAATATGATGCCTCAGGAGCCACCCTGATCAACATCCGGCTTAAGAGGAACAGGATGGCGGGCTTCACAGGTAACCTCTCCATGGGATACAACCAGGGCTCTTACGGCCGCAGCAACGACGCGCTCAATCTCAACTACCATAACAGCAAAGTCACCCTCTTCGCCAATCTGGGTTATAGCCTCTACAATAATTATAGTGACGAATCCTATCAAAGATATTTCTACAACAACGATGGCTCGCTCAACAACGCCGTCCTCATGGACACCCGCTACAAAACCACCAGCAACTCCTGGAATGGCAAGCTGGGTATGGACTTCGCCGCTACGGCCAATACAAACTATGGCTTCGTACTGACAGGCAACACCCGCCCTTCGACGGATAGGCTCTCATACCTCAGCAACAGCTATGATGGAAATATGCACCTGGACTCCACAGGCCTCGGCTATACCACCAGCAGCAATCACTGGAAGAATATTGGCGCCAACTTGAACCTTCAACATCGGATGGGCAAGGAAGGAAGGGAAATAGACGCCGACCTGGACTATATCAATTACAACTCCAACGGGAACAAATATTCCCCCAATTATGTCACCGTCCCGGATGGAACACAAACCAGCGAATTAGACTTTCAATACCGGACACCCGCGGATATACATATCTATTCTGCAAAAACAGATTACACACATCCGCTAAAAGGCCGCGCCAAGCTGGAGGCTGGCCTAAAATACAGCTATGTCAACACCGACATCGCCACCGACTATTATGACGTCAAGGGCAATATTCCCCTGCCGGATTATAGTCAGACAGATCACTTTATTTATAAAGAACATATCTCCGCCGCCTATACCACCCTCGGGAAGGAATGGAAAAGATTGTCCGCACAGATAGGAGTGAGAGTGGAGAACACCCGGTCGGAAGGTCATCAACTGGGCAACACCATCATAAAAGACTCCTCCTTCTCCAGGACCTATACGGACCTCTTCCCCACCGCCTTCTTCAACTACAAGCTGGACAGCGCCGGCAAACACACCATGGTGCTGCGTTATGGCCGAAGGATCAACCGCCCCGGCTATCAGCAGTTGAACCCCTTCCTCGCCTATCACGATAAGTATTCTTATAATTCCGGCAACCCCTACTTGAATCCCTGCTACAACTACCACATCGAGCTCACCTGGCGTTACAGGCAATTGCTTTCCATCGGCGCTCACTATGATCACGTGGACGATATCATCTTCTCCACGACGACCACCGAAGGGGACATCTTTATCACCCGTCCCGGCAATATAGCCCATGGCCATATCCTTTTTATGGTTGCCAACCTGACCCTCTCCCCCGTCAAATGGTGGAATTTTAATTTCTTCGGCCGGTTTGGTAACCTCGTCAATAAAAGCACCATCAATGGAGTATACCTGGATAAAAGCATCCTCGCCGCCACCGGCGACCTCTATAATCAGTTCCGGTTCAAAAATGGATGGAGCGCAGAATTGATCTTTAGCGCCCGGAGCAGGATCCTTTCCGCGCAGAATGTCACCAGCGCTATTTATTTTGCCAATACCGCCATTCAGAAGAATATATGGAAGGACAAGGCCAGCCTGCGCCTTACGGTCGACGATATCTTTCATTCCCGTAAGAACTACGACCAGACCACCGACATACCCAATACCGCCGCCTTCCATACCTATATCGAGGATTCCCGCCGCATAGGGCTGGCATTCAACTATAGATTTGGCAAGGATTCCAACCCCCGTCGCCGGCGAAAAGATAATACCAGCGCCGACGAAGAACAGGGGCGGGTCAATTAAGAATAATAGTAAGACTAATAATAATTGTAATTTATCTCCGCAGTGCCGGCAGGGACGCCCACTGGCGTCAGCCCGCTGACCCTGCCCGTGCCATCCAACTTGATAGAGTAATTAAAACCGCCGGTTGGCAGCCCATCGGCCACACCGGTGACCTTATTCAAAATGGACTTCGAAATATAGTCCGACCATCCACCAAAATTGTTGACGGAGAGAACATATAACAGTGGCCCGACGCTTGCAGAAATCTCCGCCTTATAACCAGGGTTGGCCGCAGTGGCATGCCCATACACGACATCACCCTGCTTCTGCCATGTGCCATTGTCCGTACTCCAGATCTTCTCACCGGTGAAATTGCCGTCTGTCAACAACAGCGAGTCAACCTGGGCATCATCCATCGTACCCTCGAAAAGAACGGTACATATGGCATAATTACCCGAATAGTTGTAATACGTGACAAATTTCGAGGTGGCGCAGGTGTCTTTCACGATCCTGCCCTGCCCATCGAATGTCAGCTGATGCGTCTCTTGATTATTGCCATTGTCCGTATACAGGTAACTGTCAGGCAATACATTGTTCCCGGAAAAATTAAAGTCCATCCGGACAAAATAATTGTTGCCGGCATTTGTCACATACTGGCCAAAACTGGCAATCCTTTTCTGATCATTGTACGAAAAAGAATCTATCTGTAGGACACCCGGACTCAAAGTATAGACGGACTTGAGATAGGAATTATTCACCGGGTTCCCGCCACCGGGTGGGTTACTGTGACTACACGAAACAAGCAGGAATAGGGCAACACAATAAAGGGTCGTCGTTCGCATAAGTTTAAGGTTAGAGTACTAAGATAAACAAAACAGACCACAGGTCGGTACTTTTCACCGGCACCGAAGGGCTGAAAATAAAAAAGGATGCTTTCGCATCCTTTTTGTTCGGCCATTTACGGCCTTCCATAAACCTTAACCGAGTTGTCGCCTTACAGGCTTTACGCCTGTCAGCTGGTGGCTCTGACAGCAATTCTACTCAAAAAATACCTGCCATACAACCCTTAAATGTGTTTATTACGGTTAAAAGTTCAGTCACATAAGAAAAACTACTTATGCCACTCATTCCGAACAGCCCGCCCCCGGACTGTTCACTCTTCCAACATGACCCCTTCCACTCCAACAATAAGAGTGTACTCCATACCATGCTTCAACGCATAATTGTCTCCCCCGTGACTGACGGGGAAATCATAACAGACAGGATAATTATATTTCTCGACGACAGCACGAATGATGTCGTGGACAGTCTGTCCAAATGGCCGCGTGGTATCCTTCATTTCCGTAAAGCCCCCAATGACAAGACCCGCCAGCTTTTCCAGGCGGCCATTGCGCTTAAGTTGATACAGCATCCGGTCCACATTGTACAGGTATTCTCCCACATCCTCCAAAAAAAGTATCTTTCCCTTTGTCTTTATTTCAGAAGCAGTGCCGCAAAGATGCGCCAGCAGCGAAAGATTGCCTCCCACCAGCGGCGCCGTAGTGTGGCCCGTCCTGTTAAATGGATGCGCGTCACAAACCAGGCGGGTTTTTGCTCCTTCCATCGCCGCACGCAATGAGGCGACATACACTCCTTCCGCTCCGCCGTCGTTAAAGGCGCCCGCCATGGGTGCATGCAGGCTGATGGTTTTATAGTTGGTGTAGATATGTGCATGCAGGATGGTAATATCGCTGAAGCCGATGATCCACTTGGGGTTTTTCTCAAACGCGCTGAAGTCTATTTGATCGATGATACGGCTAAGGCCATAACCACCGCGCCCACAGAGGATCGCTTTTACCGCCGGATTGTCCAGCGCCTCCTGCAGGTCCGCCAGTCTTTCTTCATCCGTACCGGAAAAATAGTTGTCGGAAGAGCTGTTCATCGTCCGCCCCACCTGCACGATATATCCCCAGCCGCGAAGGGTTTCGATACAGGTCTGCGCCCTGGCTGGCTCCATATAGCCGGCGGGGCAGACAAGGGCAATGGTATCTCCGGGTTGTAAGTAGGGCGGGATGTGCATCATATATGGTCCTCCAGGGTAACTTTTTCGGCGGTGACAGTCAGCCGGTGAGACATCCCATATTTCAGGGCATAATTATTTTTTTGATGCCCCACGGGGAAGTCGAATGCTACAGGGAAATTATATGCTTTCACCCTTTCCAGCACGATGTCGTATAAGGTGCGGCCAAACTCTTCGCCCGGATCGTCGGGCTTTATTTTAAAGCCTCCCACTATAAGACCCTGTAACCCGCCCAGTTTGCCGGTGCGTTCCAGGTTCCAGAACATTCGATCGATGCTGTACAGATATTCACCCGTATCCTCCACAAAAAGGATCTTTCCTACCGTATCTATATCGGATCGGGTACCGGACAGCGTCTCTATCGTCTTTAGATTGCCCCCCACCAACAAGCCCTCCCCAATACCGGTCCTGTTTTTCTCATTCGCGGCGATAGGATACTGTATTACCTCACCCGCCAACGCTTGCCGGATGGAAAGAATGGATTCCACCTGAACAGGCTCGGCCTTACTCCAGTCGTCAGGAAAGCTGTTGCACATCTTTGAATGTATGCCGGCCATATTCAGGTTCCGATGGATATGACAAAGCAGGACCGTAATATCGCTAAAGCCAATGACCCATTTGGGATAATTGGAAAGACCGCTGAGATCCAGCCGGTCGACAATACGGACAGCTCCGTATCCGCCTCTGGCGCATAGAATGGCTTTCAGGCCGGGGTCGTCTATCATTTGCTGCAGATCGGCCGCTCTTTCCGCATCGCTGCCGCCAAAACTAAAATCTCTTTTACCCACCGTATCGCCGATCTTTATCTTAAACCCCCAATTCTCTATTTGCTGCATAGCAGGTTCTATCTCCTTCATGGTAATAAATCCCGCGGGACAGGTGATGCCGATGGTGTCGCCCTTAGTGAGATAGTCGGGTACACGGGGAGCTGCGGGCCTCACCATCGTTGGATCCGGCGCGACCCGCCGCCCGGACGCACCCAATGCCGGAAGAGCAGCCCCCGCTCCTGCGGTAAGAAGAGAAGAAAGAAAATGTTTACGCTTCATGGCTCCGAAGTTAACTAAACTTTTTTCGGATCATCTGAATTTTGAGCATAACTTGCCGCTTTTAAAAGCTATACAAAGAATGCGTTGGTTATTGGTGATCTTATTGTGTGGATGGGGACTTACAGGACAGGCGCAGGATCTCACCGGCCAATGGACAGGAGACGTCACCAGCTCATCATCTGACCAGCGGCAGAAGCTGGTGCTGACGATCACATCTGCGGACTCGAGCTTCGGAGGCGTGCTGCACTGGTATTTCCCGGTATCCCACTATATAAAACATCTTGTCATCAGCGGCCGGTATTATGCACGCGATTCGATCCTCACTATCCGGGAAGACAGCGTCACTGTCAACCGTCCGGAAGGAGGAAAGAACAATATTATCATCGCAGGCCTTCCCGGCGAACAGACGCCTCCCGACGCAGCAGACCTGCAAAAAGTGATGGGACGCCCTCCGGGCGGATTCTATGTCCTTTATTACAAACGCATCAATCATAAGGATATCCTGGAAGGGCATTGGCAAAGTACGGCCCGAAACAGTAGTGAGAAACTACCCGAGCTGTCCATCCGGCTGGAAAAAAAAGCGCCTCCCTTCATCCCGGTGGCCATTACAACCCATAAGAAAAAAGACTCTACGCAACAAAGACAGATGGATGCCATGCTGAGCAGAAGCACCATAGTAGCAGCAAATATCCCCGTGCAGGGCATCGATTCCATCCGCGTGGACCTGTATGACAACGGCGAAATAGACGGCGACTCCGTCAGCCTGTATCTGAACAATGAATTGGTCCTTTCACATCTCAGACTCACCGCACAGGCAAAAACACTCGTCCTTCCCATCGATAAAAGCCTGCCGGTGAATCGACTGGTGCTGTTCGCGGAAAACCTGGGCAAACTGCCGCCCAACACCGCCCTGATGGAGGTCACGGTCCATGGCAAGACCTATAATCTATTCCTATCTACTGACTATAAACGCAATGCCTCGGTGGAGTTCATGCTGCAGGAATAGCATGTCGCCAACAGTCGGCCAGCTCCTTAACAAACGGGCAAAGCCCGCGAAAATTTCGTAAATTTGCCGTCCCTGAATAAACAGGACAACGAATGGATCAACCAAAAAGGTACCTCATCACGGCAGCCTTGCCCTATGCCAATGGACTGAAACATATCGGCCATCTGGCGGGAGCTTATCTGCCCGCGGATATATACGTACGATATTTAAGGGCCCGGCGCCGGGATGTAGCATTTATTTGCGGCAGCGACGAACACGGGACAGCTATCCCTATCCAGGCCATGAAAGAAGGCACGACACCACGTGCCATCATCGATAAATACCATGAGCTGATCAAACAGAATTTTGCCGATCTGGGAATTTCTTTCGATATCTATCACCGGACCAGCGAACCTATCCACCATGAGACCTCTCAGGAATTTTTCCTCGACCTGAACAGCCGCGGCGAGCTCGAGGTAAAGGAGAGCGAACAATATTACGACGAAGAGGCAAAGACCTTCCTCGCCGACAGATATATCATGGGCACCTGCCCCGTCTGCAGTTACCAGCGCGCGTATGGGGATCAATGTGAAAATTGCGGCTCCTCCCTGAGCCCCGACATGCTGATCAACCCGCACAGCACCCTCAGCGGCAAGCCTCCGGTAAAAAAGAGCACCGCTCACTGGTATCTTCCGCTGGACAGACACGAAGCTTTCTTAAGAGAGTGGATCTTGCAGGAACACAAGGATGACTGGCGCGCCAATGTAGTAGGTCAATGTAAGAGCTGGATCGATGGCGGTCTCCAGCCCAGGGCCGTCACACGCGACCTGGACTGGGGTGTAAAAGTACCTCTGCCCGAAGCAGAAGGAAAAGTGCTGTATGTATGGTTCGATGCACCCATCGGTTACATCAGCGCTACCCGCCAATGGGGATTGGACACGGGCAAGGACTGGAAACCTTACTGGTACGACAAGGACACGAAGCTGGTGCATTTCATTGGCAAGGATAATATCGTATTCCATTGTATCATCTTCCCCATCATGCTGAAATTGCATGGGAATATTTTACCTGACAATGTCCCCGCCAACGAGTTCATGAACCTGGAAGGAGACAAGATGAGCACCAGCCGTAACTGGAAGCTGGAAATGCAGGACTATATCGATGACTTCATAAAGAAGGACAACGGCGGCCCCCAGCTGGCAGACAGCCTGCGCTACTATTTGACGACCATATCCCCCGAGACCAAAGACAGCGAGTTCACCTGGAAGGGCTTTCAGGATGCAAATAATAGCGAGCTGGTCAGCATTTTTGGCAATTTTGTCAACCGCACCTTCGTTCTGATGCATAAGCTCACCGGCGGTAAGGTGCCAGCGCTGCACAACGCCATCCTGAACGATGCCGACCGGACCATGATCCGGGAAATAGAAAACGCCAGACCCAGGATAGAAGCCCTGCTGGAACAGTATAAGTTCCGGGAAGCCTTATTCGAGGTCATCGACCTGTCTCGGAAAGGCAATAAATATATGCAGGAAAAGGAGCCTTGGATAGTTGCCCGCACCCTGGCCGAGACACCAGCCAATCAGGGCCTCATCGACAACTGTCTTCATATATGTTTGCAGCTGACGGCTAATCTTGCCATCCTGATCAACCCATTCCTTCCCTTCACAGCAAAGAAAATGCTGCACATGATGAAGGTCGTGGAAAAAATACTGGACTGGGACAATGCCGGCAAAATGAACCTGCTGAGCGTAGGCTATAGCCTCCGCGCCCCCGAGCTGCTGTTCCGTAAGATCGAGGACGAGGAAGTAACGGCTCAGGTCGAAAAGCTCAAGACAGCATCCGCCGCCAAGGCCGCACAGACCGACGTTGCTCCACCCCCTTCCGGTAAGGGCAATCCCGCCCCCGGTAAAGCAACGGCCCCCGGATGGACATCCGAGCCCCCGGTCGCAGCACCCGCCAAGCCAACCATTGTATATGATGATTTCGCTAAGCTGGATCTGAAGGTCGGCACCATCCTGCAAGCCGAAAAAGTGGAAAAGGCGGACAAACTGCTAAAGCTCACCGTTGACATGGGCACGGAACAACGGACCATCGTCTCCGGCATCGCCCTCCATTTCAACCCCGCTGATATTATTGGCAGACAGGTGGTCGTAGTTGCCAACCTGGCCCCCAGAAAAATGCGCGGCATCGAAAGCAATGGAATGATCCTCATGGCCGAAGACATGAGCGGCAAGCTCCATTTCGTAAGCCCCGGAGAAAAGATAGACGCAGGGTCCGGTGTAAGCTGAAATCCAGGCCTCGCCGGTATGCGTATATATGGGCATTGCCCATGGAACGACGAATCAAATATGGCTGGACTCTCCTGCTTCTCCTTATAGCCGGTCTTCTCCTGTATGGGTATTTCTACCATATGACAGACCATGCGTCACTCAGGGCCACGGCAACCCCCATCCCCGTCAGCGCTGCCGATCTCATCAGGCTCTCCGATAAAGATGAAGCCCTCTTCAATCAGGAGTTTCTTAATAAGGTCCTCTCCGTCCGGGGCATCGTCCGGAATATGAGAAAGAGCAGGAATCGGGTCACTGTCCTGCTGGAAGGGCAACATGCTCTACCTGAGGTAGTTAGCTGCAGCCTTGATACCCTCTACACCCCTCACCCGGACCTCCAGCCCGGGGACAGCTGCATCATCCGGGGCAACTGCGCCGGACGTCTGAAAGACATTATTCTCCTTCAATGTATTGTGGAAAAATGACAATTGTCATACGACATAGGACAAAAAGCTAAGGTTTAACCCCTAGATTCCGGCGATATCATACTTATAAAAACATAATTGCGTTGTAGTAAAGACCAGTTCCGCATGTAAATCTAATATCAAACACGCCCTATAGTGTTATGAAACAGAACCTGCAATACAAAATACTGCCTTATCAACGGTATAACAACTATTACCACGAAAAGGAAAATTACTACAGGAGTTTTATCAACCAGTACTATCTTGATTTTGCGCATCAGATGTTGTCCCAGGAGCACCTTTCCCCGTATTTGACCAATACGATCATCGCACCCCAGGATATACCGTTCGGCGCCACCCCCAGAAGAGTTATCTGGAAGACAGGCATGCCTTCTTTCCAGTTGAAAGATATCAATGATTTCAAGGACCACAAGATCCTTTTCTATCGCACCAAGCTGCTGCGCCAGAAAGTATTGATCCAGTTCCATTTCATCCAGGGATATTTCTACTACTCCCAGCTGAGCTTCATTTCCTTTACGGAAAAGACGAATGAAATACTCGTAGACTCTATAAAAAACAAATATCATTGCTCAGGCACTTTTGAGAATGAGGATAAGGTATGCCTGACAGATATATGCGGCAATAAAATGATCATCGAGAAGGGCGTCTATCTCACCGTTAGCTACATCTGCGGTGACAGCCATCCGAGAAATCTTATGCAGGGTCAGATGCAGGTTCGCATCGATCAGACAAGCAAGGCCGATAATTATGAGATCGATCGCCTGAGTAAAATACTCTAACCCTTCTTCATTATCACAATATTAAAAAGAGGCTATCAAGCCTCTTTTTTATTTCATTTTTCACTACCTTTAAAGTAAATAGTTGTTTAACTAACTAATTTCAAACCATGAACCGGATCATAAAAAAAGTAGCCGTATTGGGAAGTGGTGTAATGGGATCTAGGATTGCCTGTCATTTCGCAGGCATTGGCATTCAGACCCTGCTGTTGGACATTGCTCCTACGGCATTGAATGAGGCCGAGTCCGCAAAAAAGCTCACCCTGGACCATCCGGCCGTAAAAAACCGGATCGTGAACGATGCATTGGCAGCGGCCATCAAATCCAATCCCTCTCCGGTATATACAAAGGATGTGATCAAAAGGATAAAGACAGGCAACTTCACGGACAATATGAAAGATATCGCAGGCTGCGACTGGATCATAGAAGTGGTGATCGAACGCCTTGATATCAAACAGCAGGTATTCACCGAAGTAGAGAAATACCGCAAACCAGGCACACTCATCACCTCGAATACATCCGGAATTCCCATCCACCTGATGACGGGAGGACGCAGCGACGATTTTAAAAAACACTTCTGCGGCACTCACTTCTTTAACCCCCCGCGGTATCTCCGGCTGTTGGAGATCATACCTACACCCGACACCGATCCGGAAGTTGTAGAATTCCTTTTGCATTACGGCGACCTTTACCTTGGCAAGACAACGGTACTGGCAAAGGATACACCCGCCTTCATCGCCAATCGCATCGGCGTCTATGGGATCATGGCCATTTTTGGACTGGTGGAAAAATTGGGACTGACCATCGACGAGGTGGATGCGCTGACCGGTCCCGTCATCGGCCGCCCCAAGTCGGCGACCTTCCGTACAGCAGATGTGGTGGGCATCGACACCTTGGTAAAAGTGGCAAAGGGTGTAGCAGAGAATTGCCCGCAGGATGAACAAAAGGCCGTCTTCGGCATACCAGCCTGGCTGGATAAGATAGTGGCGAATAAATGGCTGGGGGATAAGACAGGACAAGGCTTTTTCAAAAAGACGAAGGGAGCCGGCGGCGAAAAAGAGATCCTGACCCTCGACCTCAAAACATTGGAATACGGCCCGCGGCAAAAGCCTAAATTCGCCACCCTCGAGGCTGGCAAACCTATCGACGACCTGAAAACGCGCCTGAAGGTCCTCCTCCAGGGCACAGACAAAGCCGGCGAGTTCTATCGCCAGTTCCACTACGGTCTCTTTTCTTATATATCCCATCGCATACCCGAGATTTCGGATGAGCTTTACCGTGTGGATGACGCTATGATGGCAGGCTTTGGCTGGGAGATAGGCGCCTTCGAAAGCTGGGACGTGCTGGGCGTGGAATCCACCGCTAAAAAGATAAAAGAGGCTGGCTATACAGTAGCCCCCTGGGTGGAAGAGATGCTTGCCTCGGGCGCCCGCTCTTTCTATAAGGTCGAACAAGGCCGGCGTCTTTATTACGATATCCCCTCGAAATCCTACAAAGCCCTGCCGGGTGGCGATGCATTCCTTGTGATGCGCAACTTCGAAGGGCAGACGGTATGGAAGAACAGCGCCTGCCGCCTCTATCACCTCGAAGACTCCGTACTCGGACTCGAATGGTATACAAAAATGGGCAGCATCGGAGGAGAAGTATTGGAAGGTATCCAAAAAAGTATTACCCTGGCGGAGGAGAAATATAAAGGAGTTGTCATAGCTGGCGAAGGACAGAATTTCAGTGCCGGCGCCAACGTGGGGCTGATCTTTATGCTGGCCATCGAACAGGACTTCGATGAGCTGGATATGGCCATCCGCCAGTTCCAGTCTACACTGATGCGTGTCCGTTATTCAGCCGTACCTGTGGTGGTAGCTCCGCATGGACTGACACTCGGCGGCGCCTGTGAGATGAGCCTGCACGCCGACCGTGTCGTACCTGCAGCCGAATCCTACATAGGGCTGGTAGAACTGGGCGTCGGTCTGATACCCGGCGGCGGCGGTACAAAGGAATTCACCCTCCGTGCAGCCGACGAAATGCACGAAGACGAACCGGAAACCATTACATTAAAGAATCGCTTTTTCACCATCGCCACAGCCAAGGTATCCACGTCCGCCATGGAAGCCTACGATCTGGGTATCTTACGCAAGGGCCGCGACATCGTCAGTATTAACCAGGGACGCCGCATCGCAGAAGCCAAAGCCTCGGTCATCGAGCTGTATGACGATGGGTATGTACAGCCTTTGCTCCGCACAGATGTAAAAGTGCTTGGCCGCAGCGCCTTGGGCGCCCTCTATGCCGGCATCAATGGCATGTGGCGCGGCAATTATGCGACAGACCACGATGTGAAAGTAGCAAAAAAACTGGCCTATGTCATGTGCGGCGGCGATATCAGCGAGCCCGCCCTCGTCAGCGAACAATATATCCTGGACCTCGAAAGAGAAGCCTTCCTCAGCCTCTGCGGCGAGAAAAAAACACTGGAAAGGATACAGAGCGTGTTGAAAGGCGGCAAACCGTTGAGAAATTAGTGTAAATTGGCGGCATGAACTACAAAGTATTCACCTTCATAATCCTCACATCCATGGTGTCTTTGCCGCAGGCAAAGGCTAACTCCGCCGACTCTTCTTATACCCTTACAGGTAAGGTAGAAGGCCTGCCCGACGGCTGGGTCTGGCTCTATCACAGCCAGACGGAAAAGGACCTGGACTCCGGCCGTGTGAAGAACGGAACCTTCGTCATAAAAGGTCATTCCTCTGCCCCCGAACGCTGCCTGCTCGGCATACAAGGCAAGGAAGGAAAGGAATTTCGCCTTGGATTCTGGTTGCAGGCCGGCGAAATAAACCTCACAGGCAAAAAGGATTCCATCTCGAACGCTGTGGTCTCCGGCTCTCCCACACAGGACGAGTCGGTCCGATTCAATGAAGGCCAGAAAGATCTCGAAGCCACCGAATCGCAGCTGGATAAATTATATGACCAGGCCAGGACAAAGAACAACAAATCACAGATGGACAGCCTGGAAAAGGTCTTCAACGATCTTGACCAGCGTCGCCGGCAATACGTAAAAGATTATGCGGCCAAACATCCCTCCAGCTATGTTACTGCCTATGCTATTTACAGCACCTTCGTTTTTAACCCCCAGCCATCCGAATTAAGACCATTGTACAAAGGACTGGATCCAGCCATTCAATCCTCTTATTTCGGACAACAGGTCAAAATCAGCCTGGATGCAGCGGAACTGACAGATATAGGTCAGCCGGCCCCGGCCTTTGTTCAAAATGATCCCAACGGCAAACCCATATCCCTGGCCTCTTTCAAAGGGAAATATGTACTGCTTGACTTCTGGGCCAGCTGGTGCGGACCCTGCAGGGCCGAAAACCCTAATGTCGTAGCGGCCTATCAAAAATATTCAACCAAAGGTTTCACCATCCTGGGCGTTTCCCTGGACAACAACAAGGACAAGTGGCTGGCCGCCGTAAAAAAAGATCAGCTGGCCTGGACACAGGTCTCCGACCTCCAGGGCTGGCAGAATAAAGTAGCAGACCTCTACGGAGTAAAAGGTATCCCCATGAACTATTTACTGGATAAGGAAGGAAAGATCATTGCCAAATCACTGAGAGGTGAAGACCTGGAAAAGAAGCTGGAAGAATTGACGAAATAAAGATCATGGGTTCAGTCGAATTGTATACCTCTAACCACAGACTTGTCATACGCAGCACCATCTATTTCTATGGAGAAGCCGCGGATCAAACGCTTGCCATACAGGTAGCCGATGAGATCGCGTTCAATTGGAATGAACCCCGCTCGATGGTCAGGGTCCGGAAAGAATGGTATGAAGTGCAATTCGACATCGAGGGCATATATGCTCCTGACCTCACACCCGCCACCGTCTGGCATAATACCAATCCCATATATAATTATTTTCGCATAGAAGAGTTCTCCCTGCACGATATCTCGTTTGTCGATGGACTGGGCTCCAATACGGGGTATTTCAAACGGGCCAATCTGCAAACCCAATCCACCACAGGCGCACACGAATATGGCCATACGCTTGGACTGGACCATCCAAAAGTCCTCGATATCCGGGGCAAAGGCCAGCCGGGTATTATGTACCCCCGGGGAACCTTATGCGATCCCGCCTTTCAATACGATCCCGCCGCAGCCGCAGGCGCTAAAGGCGGCACCCTAAACCCCTTTACCCGGAAGGTATTGGACAGCGATATACAGGCGTTGAAATTATCACGTCTGACCTTTGACCACCAATCCTTTTCCGTTCTTGGTGAATTTTCCTCCTTATATCATCAGAAGCATTTGGAAAGTTAAGAGTAATGCCTATCTTACTTTCTATAACCTTTACGTGTGAGCAGTATCCTCGCTATTAACAGCATCACAAAATACTACGGGCACATTCGGGCATTGCACGAAGTGTCCTTCGAAGTACCGCCAGGGTCCGTATTTGGCGTACTTGGTCCCAATGGCAGCGGCAAGACCACCCTCCTTGGCATCATCATGGATGTCCTTCGTGCCAGCAGCGGAACTTATTCCTGGTTCGGCGAACCTCCTTCCGAACACCAGCGCCAAAAGATCGGGACATTGCTGGAAACCCCCAACTTCTATCATTATCTGTCCGGTGAAAGGAACCTGAAGATCTCCGCCGAGATAAAAGGGAGAGGAAAGGACGATATCGGCCGCGTGCTGGAAGTGGTAAAGCTCACGGAGCGGAAGGACTCCAGGTTCAGCACCTATTCCCTGGGCATGAAGCAGCGCCTGGCCATCGCCTCCTGCCTGCTGGGCAATCCATCCGTGCTTGTCTTCGACGAACCTACAAATGGCCTGGATCCCGTGGGTATTGCATATACGAGAGAGCTGATCCGGGACCTTGCCAAAGAAGGTAAGACCATCGTCCTGGCCAGCCACCTGCTGGACGAAGTGGAAAAAGTCTGCACCCATGTGGCCATCCTCCAGAAGGGCCAGCTGCTGATGGCCGGAGATGTCAACGTGGTGCTGACAAATGAAGACTTTGTCGAACTGGGAGCGCAAGACCTGGAACAGCTCCGCACGACGCTCGGTGGATTGCGAGGCATCCGTCAGTTAAAAGACCTTAACGGTTTTATTCAGATGGTATTTGAAAAGGACGCGCTTATGGAACTGGGAGAAATTAACAAATACTGTTTCGACCATGGCGTGGTGCTGAACCACCTGCAGCTCCGTAAAAAGAGCCTGGAATCTAAATTCATGGAATTGACAAACTAACACACTATGCTCTCAGCGCTGAAAATAGAATGGATGAAGGTAAAGAACTACCGCACATTCTGGATACTGCTTGGTATTACCCTCATCAGCATTCCGGGGATCAATTATATGTTCTATAATATTATGGACAACAGCTTCCCCAAAGGCAGGAATGGTCAGAACCCCCTCCTGGGCAGCCCCTTTGCCTTTCCGGATGTCTGGAACACCGTCACCTGGAATGCCTCTTTGCTCTTCATCATCCCTGCACTGTTGATCATCACGGTGACTACCAATGAATTTACATTTAAGACACACCGGCAGAACGTCATTGACGGCTGGAGCCGCCAGCTCTTTATCAGTGTCAAACTGATAGAGATCCTCCTATTATCCATTCTGTGTACACTGATCATTATATTGACCGTCCTGGGATTCGGCCTCATAGGCAACAAGCTCGGACCCGGGGTCACGATAGGGCAGGGCAGCCGTATGGCCTTCTTCTATTTTATAGAGATGTTTTCGTATTCGATGATCGCCTTTTTCTTGAGTATCCTCATCCGGCGCTCCGGCCTGGCCATCGGCGTCTTCTTTATTTATATGCTGGCGGAACAGATAGTAGTAGGCGTCTTTCGCAACAGCTACCACATGAAATGGGTTAATTATCTGCCGGAAGAGGTGACAGACATGCTGCTGCCCGTGCCGTATGCAAAAGCGATGTTCCAGCGCAACGCCGCAGACTGGAACCAGCATATCCCGATATACCTGGCTGTATCCGCGGTTTACCTGATCCTGTATTGTTTGATCACAAGCCGGCGTTTTGTGAAGGCCGACCTGTAAGTTCATCCAACGCACTTTGTATAGAAGGGTAGAGGAACTGGAACCCTCCCTTATGCACTCGCTCTATATTGACGGTGGTGCTTTTCAATACCTCGACGCTCAGCTCGCCTACGATTATTTTCAAAAACAGCGACGGGACATAGACGGGGACAAAATACCGGCCTTTCAAACGACGGGCCAGCTCCAGCGTAAGGGTCTTGTTATTCACCGGCTGGGGCGCCGCGGCATTGTACACCCCCGACCAGTTCCTGTCTTCGAGGGCATGCAGGAACAGCCGGCATTGGTCCTCTATGTGTATCCAGCTCATCACCTGACGGCCGCTGCCCAGAATGGCCGCCACACCAAGCTTCACGGGCTTTGAAAACTCAAGAAGAGCGCCCCCGTCGTTGCTGAGGACAATACCGGTACGGAGTATCACCAGCCGCTTGCCCAGACCCGTCACAGGTGTAATAGATTCTTCCCATAGCCTGCAGGTCTCCCCCAGAAAATCTTCATCCACCGGGTCCGTCTCCAGAAAAGGATGGGGATTGGGAATGGCAGGGTCCGGACCATACCAGCCAATACCGGAGGCGCTGATGACGGCTTGCACCTTGTTCGGTATCTCTTTCAATGCTTTTACAACCAAGGCGCTGCTGCGCGTACGACTTTCGACAATTTCTTTTTTCCTCCGGGCAGTCCATCTTTTGTCAGCCACACCCGCCCCGGCAAGATGAACGATAAAGTCCGCACTCTTGATAGCCTCCGGGTCGATGATCTCTTTATAAGGATCCCAGTGGACAAAATTTTCTCCCTTCTCTCCCCGTGATAAAATAATTACCCGATGACCCCTGGCAGTCAGCATACGGCTAAGCGCACTCCCGATCAGACCCGTCCCTCCGGTGATAAGTATCGTAGACATTGGCGATTATTTATAAAAGTGTAATTTACGCCATCCCCGGATCACAACGCAGGGCGCCAAACAAAAAGCCGGTCACAGACCGGCTGGCCGAAGGCCCATCATAAACCATTTGGCGCCCGTAGTTACTTTCCCCCCAAACGCAGGGCGCCAAAAACTGACCACAGGTCAGTTGTCCGAAGGACCATCATTAGCCATTTGGCGCCCGTAGTTACTTTCCCCCCAACGCAGGGCGCCAAACAAAATCCCCCCGGAGAACCAGGGGGAATAAAACAACTAAAAACAAACTATGATGACAGGAAGGATCAATCCGGTCTCTTACCATCCAGGAAAGTATTGATCGTGCTGATCTCCGTATTGTTATTCTCATCCGTCTTCACCTCATAATTGCTGTAGAAATTCTCCACATTATTGATCGTGTTATACAGCTCTAAATTACGGCGGATGTAAGCCGGCACTGTTTCAAACTCATTATTCGGATCGGCAGCATTGATGTTGAACGACAAGTTGCGTAACTTGTTGATCCGCTCGGCCGCCCTGCGTTTGGGATCATCCGTATCGTCCTGCGGGGCAGGCTCCTCTGCGGGTGAGTTCGGCACCGAAAGCGAGTGAGTTTGGTGGGCCCCAGGCTCATCCGCCGTTGGACTACCATCCCTGAACACAAGTTGCATCTCAGGTGAACTGTCTTCATTTTTGGACGGATCGGTTGTGTTCAGGATAGGTTCCTTGCTAAGAGGGGTGTGTTCAGGCATCGCCTTGGGAGAACCTTCGGCGGCCGAGGGGTTGGATTGTTTTTCTGTCCAGGGATCTTCCGCATAGATATTGGATGGCCTTGCAAGATATCCTCCGGACACTGCAGACGCCGGAGAACCTTTTCCGGTGTTCATATTCGATGGAGACACCTGTATGTTTTCTACACGAGGAGTGGGTTCCGGTTCCGGCGAAAGTACCCACTCTATTCTGAGAGACTCCTCATTTTTATCCACGGGAGTGTGTACCGCTGACGAAGGGGGCTTCATCCCCTCCATGATGAAAATGTTGACAGCAGGCTCCGAAGGGGCGCTCTCAACCAGTTTGGGAAGCAAAGTATCCGGTAGAGGAGCGTGGGCAGATTGCTCCTCTACTGACGGATCCTTGGCAGTGGTAAGGACAGGCCGCTGTTCAAGCTTTGGTGCTTCCTCGGGCTGACCTAGGGTCATTAAGATTTTTTCTTCCTTCTTAGGAGCAGGTTTGGTTTCGGCCGCCTTAGTAAAGGGGTCTTTATGTTCGAAGCCGGTAGCGATAAGGGTTATACCCAGGCTTGCGCCAAGCGTATTGTCATAACCGAG
>Ga0105237_10002050_pt1 | contig 25633 bp, 25 predicted proteins | sample KBSC24metaG_FD_81520 | JGI IMG/M metagenome (GOLD analysis project Ga0105237, IMG submission 81520) | Corn rhizosphere microbial communities from Kellogg Biological Station, Michigan, USA - KBS C2-4 metaG | ecosystem: Host-associated > Plants > Roots > Rhizosphere > Soil | place: Michigan, USA...
ATCCACGCCTCGACGCAGATGACGTTGACCTCGCCCGAAGGCATCGCCTTCGCGCAGCGAATCGGAGTCACCCGCGCTGTGCTCGCCCGGGAGCTGTCGCTGCGTGAGCTGGCGAAATTCCAGACCTCCCCGGTAGCCGTCGACCTCCGGGCGACGGATGGAGAGGAATCGGTAGGGCAAGGGGAACCGTCGCCCGGAGGTCGACGGCTACCAACAGAAGGCAAATCGCTGCCGCTGGAGATCTTCGTCCACGGTGCGCTCTGCGTCGCCTACTCGGGCCAATGCCTCACCAGCGAGGCGCTCGGCCAGCGCAGCGCCAATCGCGGCGAATGCGCCCAGGCCTGTCGCCTTCCCTACGAGCTCGTGGTTGACGGCGTGAAGCGCGATCTCGGCGACCGCCGCTATCTGCTCTCGCCGCAGGACCTCGCCGCGGTGGAGGAAATCCCGGAACTGGTGCGCCTCGGCATCGTCTCCTTCAAGATCGAGGGGCGGCTCAAGACACCCGAGTATGTCGCCGCCGTCACGCAGGTTTACCGCCGCGCCATCGACCAAGCATGGGACGCGCAGAACGCCCTGGTCTCAGCGGACGACCGCTACAAGCTGGAGATGGCTTTTTCCCGCGGCCTCTACTCCGGATGGATGCACGGGGTAAACCACCAGAAACTGGTCCACGCCCGCTTCGGCAAGAAGCGTGGCGCGTTCGTCGGCACGGTGACTTCCGTCGGGCGCCACTACCTCGAGGTCCAGGCGGAGGCGCCGGTCCGGCTCGGCGACGGCGTCGTCATCGATACGGGCCGGGATACCGACAACGAGCAGGGCGGCCGCGTTTATCAGGCCGCGCCGCAGGCGAACGGAATCGTCCGCCTCGCCTTCGAACACGGGAAAATCAACTTCAACGCCGTCAAGGCCGGGGACCGTATCTGGAAGACTGACGATCCGCAGCTCAACCGTGAATTGCGCAAAAGCTGGTCGGGCGAAATTTCAAAACCGAAGCGGACGCTCGAGATCACGGCTTCGGGTCACGCCGGGGAGCCGCTCCGGCTCGAAGGCCGCTGCTTGGGAATGAGCGCCGTGGCCGAGTCGTCCATGCCGCTGCAAAAGGCGGAGAAGCGTCCGCTGACGACGGACACTCTCCGCGCGCAATTGGGTCGCCTTGGCGAAACCGGCCTTGAGCTCGGTACTCTGGAAAACCGGCTCGAAGGCGACGTCATCGTTCCCGTCAGCGAGCTCAACCGTCTCCGGCGCGAACTGGCCGAAAAGCTGGGCGTCGAGCATCCGACAACGGAAGTGGTCCAGAAATCGGCTCAGCCTGTAGCGGCGGTCTGTGACCGCCGAATCCGCTCGCTTGCCATCAAACGTTCCGCCGCGTCCCCAATCGAAAAACCGCTCCTCACCGTCCTCTGCCGCAGCCTGGACCAGATCGGAGCAACCCTGCGCATGGGCGTCACCGAAATCTACGCCGATTTCGAGGACATCCGGCGCTACAAGGACGCCGTCGAACTCGTCCGCTCGCGCGGTTACCGGGCCGACGCTGCGCCCGCGCAAATTCTCCTCGCTACGCCGCGCATCCAGAAGGCGGGCGAGCAGGGCTTCTTCAAGCTGATCGAAAATGCACAGCCCGATGGCGTGCTCATCCGCAATCTAGGCGCGCTCGATTATTTCAAGGCAGGATCGCTGCGTCGCGTCGGCGACTTCTCGCTCAACGTCGCCAATCCCTTCACCGCCGAGCTGCTCATGGGCGAGAACCTTGAGCGTCTCACCATTTCCTACGACCTCAACGCGGGCCAGGTGCTCGACCTCCTGCGCGCCGCGCCGCCCGGCTGGTTCGAGATCACGCTGCACCAGCACATCCCCATGTTTCACATGGAGCACTGTGTCTTCGCCGCGTTTCTCTCCGATGGAACCGATCACACCAATTGCGGTCGGCCTTGCGATATACACCGCGTCGAATTGCGCGACCGGGTCGGTCTGGTTCATCCCCTCAAGGCCGACGTCGGTTGCCGCAACACCCTTTTCCATGCGCAGGCCCAGTCGGGCGCCGCTTTCTTCGAGGCGTTCCGCAAGATGAATCCCGCCGCCTTCCGCATCGAGTTGCTGCTTGAGGACGCCGCCGAGACCGAACGCACTCTGCGCGGCTACCAGCGTCTCCTTTCCGGAACCAGCACGGGCCCGATGATTATCCGCGAGCTCAATCTCCGCAGCCAGCTCGGTGTGACGACCGGTACGCTGGCGATGAGCGATTCTTAAACCATTCGTCATCCTGAGCTTGTCGAAGGATCAGCTTCCGGTGAGTCCACACTTATTGAGCAATGTGTTCACTTTCCGGGAGCTGATCCTTCGACAAGCTCAGGATGACACTGGAAAGGAAATCAATACCGTGCCGCGGCGTGGATATTCCCACGGAAGGGCCGTACATCGATGCAGGCCATCCCCGCGGCCTGGGCGGCAGCGAAGCCGGGACCAGCATCCTCGAAGACGAGACTGCGCGCAGGCGTCACGCCGAGGCGCTCGGCGGCGCGTAGAAAAAGCATGGGGTGTGGCTTGCCGTGGGTCACCTGATCGGCGCCAATGACGAACTTGATCACGGCCTGCGGCCCGACCGGAATGCCAAGATGGGTTAGCGTTTGGCTAACGATATTCGTGTGCCCACCCGAGGCGACGGCGACCTTTGCCTCCGGTCCGAGTTCCTCCAGCACGGCGATCACCTCGGGAATTGGCCCGATGTGGGGCAGGAGCTCCATGAACCGCTCCTCCTTCTCGTCGGCGGTCTTTAGGGGATCGAGCGTGTAGCCGAACTCGCGGTTGAGCTTCTCGATGATTTCCCGGGGCGGCATGCCGCCGCAGCGGTAGAAAAGTTCCTCAGTGAAATCGGAGGTGCGCCCGAGTTTCGCGTCGAGTGTCTCGCTCCAGGCGCGGTAGTGGAGCGGCATGCTGTCGGCGAGCGTGCCGTCGCAGTCGAAAATGAAGCCGTCGTAGGCGTTGCGGTCGAAGGTGATCATGGGCGGTGAATCTGGGGGCCGAGTGTGATCATAATGAACTCGCCGAGGACATCGATGTCGAAAATGGCCCGCTGCCGTTCCGAGTCAGTGATCTTGCGCAGATCCGTCTCCATGTCGCGCTCCGTGATCCCGATCTCCAGGGCGAGGAGCAGGCGCCGGTCGTTGAGCATTGCCACGAATTCGTCCCGCTCGGCCGAGGAAATCTCCACCGTCCACGGGTCGCGCGTCTCGGCCAGCTCGAACTCGCGGATCCACCCCTCGACCAGTGCCAGCCGGTCCGAGCGTAACTCGGCGCGCGATTCGGAAAGAATTTCCTGCGCCTCCTTCAGGTCGTCGTCGGGCTCTGCCTTTCCAGAAGTGATTTTACCCTGCCAGTAGGCACGCAGGGCCGGGGGAAGCTGAGCCACGTCCTGCTGGTAATGCCGTCCGAGCCACGCGAGCGCATTGATGATGAAGGCCGCTTCGAGTTCGGCGAAGCTCAGGCGCCAGCGGCCGGGGACAACTTCGACGCTGGTCATGCGCTCTCCATGGTGGCGTTCAGGCCGAAGCCGCGCAGGCGGTGGACAAGCAGTTCCGCTTTCTCCTTCGTCTCGCGCGCAACCACGCTCTTGCCCTGGTGATGCACCTCCAGCATGTGGCGCGAGGCGTCCTGCTCGTTCATCTTCAGCACTGTTTTAAAAACGTAGACGACGTAATCCATGAGATTGACCGGGTCGTTCCAGACCGTCACCGACCAGCCCCGCTCGAAGGCTTCCTGCAGCCGCTTCTCGACGTCAATGTCAGGACTCGTCTCCGTACCGGGGGCTGGACCAGCCAGGGTAATGCCACCGTCGCGCGGAGCACGACGGCTACCTTCAATACCGGGGGGTATTGGGATCGATCTCTTCGCTCCAAGCATCAATTCCACCTGCGACATTCTTGATTTTCCTGAATCCGGCGTCGTGGAGCAATTTCCACGCCTTCCCGCTGCGGGCCCCGTCCTTACAATAGAGCCAGATTTCGCGCGCGCTATCGAGTTCATGCATCTTCTTGCTGAATTCAGCCAGGGAAATCAGGCGCGATTGGGGAATCTGCGCAATTTTCGCCTCGAACGGTTCGCGGATGTCGAGCAGGTCGATCTCCGCCGGGATCTTTCCCGCGTCGAGCGCCTCCTTCACGTCCTCCACCTCGACCTCTTCGATGTGGACCGCCTTCTTCTGCGCTGGAGCCACGCCGCAGAACTGGTCGTAATCGATCAGCTCCGTCACCGTCGGACTCGCGCCGCAGAGGGGACACTTCGGGTCTTTCCGCAGCTTCAGCTCACGGAACTTCATCTTCAATGCGTCGAAAAGGAGCAGTCGACCGATGAGCGGATCGCCCTGCCCAATGATCAACTTCACCGCCTCCGTTGCCTGGATCGTCCCCACCACGCCGGGCAGCACGCCCAGTACGCCGCCCTCGGCACAACTTGGGACCGTACCCGGGTCGGGCGGCTCGGGATAAAGGCAGCGGTAGCACGGCCCGCGCGAGGCCCAGAAAACGGTCGCCTGTCCCTCGAAGCGGAAGATCGAGCCGTAGACATTCGGCTTGTCGAGCAGCGCACAGGCGTCGTTGACCAGATAGCGGGTGGGAAAATTGTCCGTGCCGTCGATCACGATGTCGTAGTCGCGGAGCAGATCGAGCGCATTGTCCGAGCGCAGTGACGTCTCGTAAGTCTTGATGTCGATCGTGGGATTGATGTCCTTCATCATCTCCACCGCCGAGAGGGTCTTCGGTTTCCCGACATTGCCCGACTTGTGAATGATCTGGCGGTGCAAATTGGAAAGGTCGACGGTGTCGAAGTCGACCACGCCGATGTGCCCCACGCCTGCCGCGGCCAGGTAGGCGAGGATCGGCGCGCCGAGACCGCCCGTGCCGATGACGATCACCCGTGCCGTCTTCAGCTTCTGCTGACCCTCCAGCGTCACTTCCGGCATGATGAGATGGCGTCCGTAACGGCGGATCTCGTCATTGGTAAAGGTCACATCCTTGTAGACCTTGTCGATGCGGGGAATGAAACTCATGGGCCTTCTATTATGGAACGAAAAGCCCTCTTCGCAAGTCAGTTGGTTGTGGCCAACAATTCCACTGGCGGCGTTTCGCGGAAAGCCGCATGATCGGTTCCAGCTATTTATGTCGCAATCCAAGGTCGAGTTTCTCTGGGTCAACACGCCGCGGGCGCTCGACTACTTCATCACCAGTCTGCGCGGTTACTTTCCCCTCGCGCTCGATACGGAGGCCGACAGCCTTCATCATTATCGCGAGAGCGTCTGTCTCATCCAGGTCTCTCACGCCGAGCAGCACTTCCTCATCGACCCGCTCGACTCCTTTCCCCTCGACGAACTCTGGCCGCCGACCAGCCGCCACACTTGGATTCTCCATGGCGCCGACTTCGACCTGCGCATGCTGCGTCGTGCCGGAGCACCCGAGCCGCAAGCCGACTTCGATACCATGCTCGCCGCGCAGCTCCTCGGTCTCCGCGCCTTCGGCTATGGCGCCCTCGTTGAGCAATTCTGTGGTGTCACCCTCGACAAGAAGAGCCAGAAGGCCGACTGGTCGCGTCGTCCGCTTTCGGCCGCGATGATCGAGTATGCCGTCCAGGATACGCAGTATCTCGAGCCCATCGCCGAAATCCTCGGCAAGCAGCTCGAAGAAAAGGGCCGCCTCGCCTGGCACCAGCAATCGTGCGCGCGCGTCGCCGCCGCCAGCCAGAACGTGCGCGAGGATGATCCCGAGAACGACTGGCGCATCTCCGGTTCCGCCATCCTCTCGCCCGAGGCCCAGGCCATCGTGAAGGAACTGTGGCACTGGCGCGAAAAGGAGGCCGAAGCGGTCGATCTCCCCGTCTTCAAGGTTCTTCACAACGAGCTGCTTCTCGACCTTGCCGTCTGGTGTTCGGAGCATCCCAGTATCCCGCCCATGGGTGCGCCCTGCTGGCCCCGGCGCAGCTCGCCACCGCGTTCCGAACGTCTCATCGAGGCCATCGAGCGCGGTCGCCAGGCGCCGCCCATCCCCCGCCAGCCCCGCGGTGAGCGCCCCCCGCGCGACAAAGCCGCCGAGGTGCGCATGGAAAAGCTCCGCGTTCATCGCGACGCCGTCGCCGCCGATCTCGGTCTCGACCCGACCGTCATCGCCCCGAAATCGACTCTCCAGGAAATCGCCCGCCAGCCCGAGACCGCCGCCGACAAGCTCATTGCCGAGAACCGCTGGTGTCTCTGGCAGTGGGAACTCCTCAAGCCGATCCTCGCCGCCACCGAATAAGATTCCGGCGTGCCGGGCACGCACCTGACATGAATTTAATGGGAAGAAAGATGCTCTCTTGCTCTTCTTATCCTACACTTCCCTTATGATCAGGCCTCTGCTCCTCTTTCTGATCGCCGGGATGTTCCTTGCCCAGGCCTCGGAGCCGATTGCCGCGACTTATTACGGCGCCAGCGCAAAAGTCACCCAGCCGCACGTCACTGCTGAATTGATTCCGAAAACGAACAGGGTGGCCGGGGGACAACCTTTCGACGTCATTTTGCATCTCCATATGGATCCTGACTGGCACACCTACTGGATCAATCCGGGTGATGCGGGATTACCTACGAAAATCGATTGGACCCTGCCGCCCGGTTTCACCGCCAGTCCGATTCAGTGGCCCACTCCGGAGAAACATGCCATGGGACCACTCGTCACCTATGGTTACGGTGGCGATGTCTACCTCCTCACCACGATCACACCTTCGGATACGACCGTTTCGGACAAGGGCAGAATCCAAATCCAAGCTCACGCTACATGGCTAGTTTGCCAGGAAGCTTGTATCCCGGGAAAAGGTGATTTTACCCTCAGTTTCAATTTCTTCACCAAGAACGAGGTGATCGAAGATAAATCCTTTATTAATCAAAATTTATTCCAAGCAGCACACGAGCGTTTGCCTGTGCCGAACACACACTGGGATGTCGCTGCCGCCTATTCCTTTAACATGGGATCTGGCGACGAGATGCTCCCGGCGATGCGCATCACATTGAAAGGTAAGCCGGGAGCCTCTCAAGATTCGGTAGGGCATCTCACTTTCTTCCCCGAGCAGCAAAATGTCCTCGCTACCATCCAGCATCCCGGTTCAACCGAGTTCGAGCAAAAGGGGGCGGATGTCATGCTCATTCCCGATTTGCAGCAAAATGGTGAGACGCCGGGCAAACTGAGCGGCGTTCTGGTTTCCGATCAACCGCTGATCGGCAAGGAGAAGGCTATTTCCATCACCGAGTTCAACGTGGCTCCCTATACCGGCAAGCTTGATGTTCCGGGTTTGCCGCGTGCGCCGCAGGAGTCTCCGGCTGTTCCATCCCAGGCAGCGGTTCAATCCACCGCCACTGCACAACCCTGGCTCATTGCTGTTCTCGGCGCGGCCTTCCTCGGCGGCCTCATCCTCAACCTCATGCCGTGCGTCTTACCGGTGCTGTCGCTCAAGGTCTTTTCGCTGATCCGGCATGCGGGGGAAAACGTGCGGACCGCCTGGGTACAGGGGCTCGCCTTCACGGCGGGCGTGGTCCTTTCATTCTGGGCGCTGGCGGGACTCCTCCTAATCCTGCGCTCGGCGGGGGGACAGCTGGGCTGGGGCTTCCAGATGCAATCGCCTGGCTTCGTTCTCGCGCTCATTTTCATCTTTTTCATTCTCGCGCTGAATCTCTTCGGCGTCTTCGAGCTCGGCACCTCGCTGGTGGGACTCGACGCAAAGGCGACCGGTCACGTCGGCGGTCTTGCCTCCTCGTTCCTGAATGGCGCGCTGGCCACCCTCGCAGCCACGCCCTGCACGGCGCCCTTCATGGGTTCCTCGCTTGGCTTCGCCGCGCAGCAGCCTCCGCTGGTTGCGCTGCTCATCTTTACCTTCCTCGCTCTCGGGATGGCTGCGCCCTATCTCCTGCTCACGATCTTTCCCGGTGCGTTGCGCTTCGTGCCGAAGCCGGGCGCGTGGATGGAGGCAGTCCGGCAAATCATGGGCTTCCTGCTCATGGCCACGGTCATTTTCCTCGTTTACATCTTCGGTGCGCTGGTGGGAGAGGATCAGGTGCCGTGGATGCTGATGGTCCTGCTGCTCGCCGGGGTGGGTGTGTGGATTTACGGACGTTGGGGCACGCCCTTCCATTCCGGAACAATCCGGCTCGCGGCCTGCCTACTCGCTTTTCTTTTCCTGGGCGCTGCTCTTGACGGCGGAATCGTTCTGGCCCGGGCCTCACCTCCGAAATCGTCGACTTCCTCGAGTCAGGAAGGCGGGCTCACCTGGCAGCCATGGTCACCAGGAGCCGTCGATGAAACGCTCGCGCAAGGGCATCCCGTCTTCGTCGATTTCACCGCTGCCTGGTGCCTCAGCTGCAAGGTCAACGAACGGGTTGCCCTCGAAAACAATGCGGTGCGGCAGGCCTTCGCCGACAAAAAAGTCGTCCTCTTCCGCGCCGACTGGACCCATGCCGATCCCGAGATCAGCAAGACCCTCCGCCAATTTAACCGCGACGGGGTTCCCCTTTACCTCCTTTATTCAACACGAGACAAGTCGCCCCGCGTTCTCCCTGAAGTGCTTACCCCGGGTCTCGTACTCGATGCGCTCCGGGACTTGTGATTTTTTGCCGAAATAATTGAAACCACCAACCCATCCCCAACGTCATTACCTCTATGAGAAACTTTCTCTTCGCTTTCTGCTGCTCAGCCCTCCTGACTGCCTTCTCGACTGAAAACGCCTCCGCCGCGGCCACTGTGGGACAGCCCGCGCCCAACTTCACCCTCCAGGGCAGTGACGGCAAGGAACACTCACTGGCCGAGTACAAGGGCAAGTTCGTCGTCCTGGAATGGACCAATCCCGATTGCCCCTTCGTCCACAAATTTTACGATTCCGGAGACATGCAGAAGCTCCAGAAAGCGGAAACAGCAAAAGGCGTCGTCTGGCTCCGGATCAACTCCAGTGCCCAAGGGCACGAAGGTTATCAGACCGCGAGCGACCTGACTGCCTACGTTGGATCCCATCATGTGGCGGCCACCGCCAGCCTGCTCGATCCCGAAGGGAAGGTGGGCCATCTCTACGGCGCGCGGACCACGCCCCACATGTTTGTAATCGATGCCAAGGGCACCCTGGTCTACGCCGGCGGAATTGACGACACGCCTTCCGCCGATGCGGCCGACATCCCCAAGGCGAAGAACTACGTCACCACCGCCCTCAGCGAGACGATGGAAGGCAAAGCCGTCACGACTCCAACCGCCAAGCCTTACGGCTGTTCGGTGAAGTACGCGAAAGAATGAGCTGAGAACCGGGAGAGTCTTCGGTTACAGTTTGACGACGTTGGAAGCTTTGAGTCCCTTGTCCGACTGGGTGACTTCGAATTCAACGCGGTCACCTTCATCGAGCGTCTTGAAGCCTTCGCCGCCGATCGAAGAAAAGTGGACAAATACATCCTGGCCACCCTCATCCTGGGCGATAAAGCCGAAGCCCTTTTTATTGTCGAACCATTTAATTACGCCTTGAGCCATATGACCTTTTCTGCTGGTGAAGCCGAATGGAAAAAATGAAACGCTTGTCCGCCGGCTTCCGTTGTCTCTGGCGTGAGCATCGACTGACTACAATTCATTCTCCGCCCAACGCCTTAAGTTGAAAACATTATGATCGCGCGGAATTTACCCCGTCAATAAAAATTATTAAAGGCTCTGTAACGCCTAAGCATTTGCTACTACAAGTTTGAAATACATAGCCATGCGAGAACAGATTTTCCATGAGAACGGTTTTTAGCCATTAACCGTTAAGATGAAAATCAGCGGAAATCTTCCACGGCTAATTCCCACGAGCCGCCGGATGCTTCGATTTTCAAATAGTAATTTCCCGGACCATTGAGCTCGGCAGAGTCGCCGCCAGAACCCACCTTGGCGCAGACTTTTTGCGGGACGACGTCATCCCGGGGAAATGCGCTGATAAAAAGTGCGCTGGTATTCTGGTAGGCGGTTCCTGCCTTGTCCTGATTGTGCCAGACGACGCGCCATTGCTTTCCCTGCACATGAAAAAGATCTGATTTGGAATTCTCCTTGCCCGAGAGGGTGAAAAGGCGGTGCCATGACATGGTGCCGGGTGCTCCTTCCGATTCGGGAGGCGGGAGATAGGTGGAAGGTTCGGGAACGGCAGCAGGGGCGTCCGGAGGAGGGGAAGGCTCCCGCGGGGCGGCATTGGTGGTGGATGCGACGGTGGACGTACTGGGGGGATTGGCGGCGGTTGCCTCCAGCTTGGCGATCTTGGCCTGGAGCAGGGCGTTTTGCTGGAGGGCCTCGGCCAGGCGTTCCTCGAGCGACTGGATGTGACGGTTCTGCATCTTGCGGTCGGCCTGGATATCTTCCAGCACCGCCTGCTGTTTCTTGAGCAGGTCGAGGAGATCGCGATTGGCCAGGGTCAGGCGGTCGAAGGTGGTTTGGTTGGGCGGGCTGGAAGGGGCGGAGTCCGCAGCCGGCGCAGCAGGCAGGGACGGAAGAACGGCCAGCAGTAAAAGCACGGAGAAGCGCTTCATGGTCTTAGCCTCGGATTCCAACCACGCGGATGAAAAAATAAACGAGCGGGCCGACCGGGGGCGTGAAGAGGATGAGCAGGAGCCACAGGACCATTTGGCCCTTTCGGCGTTCGCGCGAGACACACTCGAAAATCATCCAGAGACAGAAGAGAAGTCCGAGCATTTCCAGCCCGCGCAGGCTCTCGAAGAAAAAGGGGAGGGCCAGGACTCTCATCAGAGTTTCGCGTTAGAGCGAAGGCACTTCCATCTTGAAGGCGGGGATGCGGGTGAAGACGCGCTCCCCGTCCTCGACCTGGCCGAGATAGGCGCCCTCGGCCACGCTGTCGGAGGCGATGAGGTGGTAGCTCTGGTAATGGAATTGCGTCCCGGGTGTCAGGCGCGGGCATTCTCCGACGACGCCGTCACCTTCGATCACGAGCTTGGAACCGTCCGAGTTGGTGACGACCCATTTGCGGCCCTTGATCGTCACCACGCGCGGGCTGTCATTATGGATCGTGATGTGGTAGACAAATCCGTAGGGCCGGTCAGGCGTGCCCTCCTCGTGGGGATTGTATTCCACACGGTCGAGGCTCACCCAGAGGCCGGGCAATTCGCGGATCGGTTCACCTGCCATCCTCCACACATAAATGATTCCCTCCTCCCGGCAAAGAGAAACTTCGTCGCCGCCTTCCGGTCCCGTGCCGGTGGTACTCACGATTGCGGGGTCGGATAACAGCGGAGGGGCGGGACTCCAGGCCGATCTGAAGACCTTTACCACGCTGGGCGTTTACGGCACCTCGGCGGTGACTTGCGTCGTGGCGGAGCATCCGGGACGCGTGCTTAATATCACGCCGCTACCGCCGGCGCGGGTGGCCGATCAGATCCGGCTCGTGCTGGAGGCTTTCCCCGTGGCGGCGATCAAGACGGGGTTGCTTTATTCGACGCCGATTATTGCTGCGGTGGCGGAGGCCATCACGCCCGCGCTGAAGCAGGGCGTGCCGCTGGTGGTCGACCCGGTGATGGTGGCGAGCACGGGACGGCTGCTGTTGCGCGCCGATGCCGTTCGCGAGTTGAAAAAATTCATGGCCCTGGCCACGCTCGTCACGCCCAATCGCGATGAAGCGGCCCTGCTGGGAGGGCGGCCGATTTCCGATCTGGCCGAATTGGATCAGGTGGCGGTGGAGCTGGCGCGAAAATTTCGTCATCCCCATATCCTGGCCAAGGGAGGTCATCTCAAGACCAACCGGGCGGTCGACGTGCTGGTGGCGCCAAACGGGATGGTGCGGCATTTTGAGGCGCCGCGCATTCCGGGGGTGGATCCGCACGGGACCGGTTGCACCTACTCAGCGGCCATCGCGGCAGGCTTGGCCAAGGGACTAACGGTGCGGGAAGCGGTGGCGCTGGGGAAGTGGTTCATCAACCGCGCCCTGCGAAGACGATTCGAAATCGGTTCCTACCAACTGCTCAATCATTTGCCGGAATGATCCCGGCGAAGCCTACTGTACGGCCATGAAATCGGCCCGGTTGAGGCGAGTCCACTTGCCGTCGGAGCCTTTTTCGAAGATGAAATTGAGCATCCGGTTGGCGGTGAGGAAGATGCCCTTGCGGACTTCGTTGGAGCTGAGAATCGCCTCAGTGTAGCCGCCTTTTTCCACATCCTTGATGGCGACTTTCCACACGTCATCGACTTCTTCACTGAGGGCTTTGCGCTCCTCGATCGAGATGGCGGTCTGATAACGCACCATCAAGGCCATGACGCCCTTGGAGGATTCGACCTTCGAGATGCTCAGAACCTTGATGACGTGGCCGTTGGGGAGTTTGATGGTCTGGTTGTCGGCCAGGGGAGCGGCCGGAAGGGAAAAGGGTGTCAGAAGTGTGACGAGAATTCCCAAAAGGAGCGCCGGAACGGTGCGTCGGTTCATATAGTAGGTAGCGGGACTCAAGCGAAGCGGAGGGGTTTTGGCAAGCATGGGTTGGGGCAGCTGATTTAAGCAAATCTTATACCGGGAGGTATTTTCTGGGCGCTTCACGGTCGGCATTCATGTTAATCTCCGTTTCCGTGGCCGATCTTACACCCATCTTCGAACCTCTGGCCGCCATCCTCTCAAGGGACCGAGTTTTGACCGCCCCTGAGGACCTGATTCCTTACTCTTTTGACGGGACGGCCGCGCTTTCCCAGCTGCCTCGGGCAGTAGTCATGGCGCAAAATGCAGGAGAAGTTGCGCGAATCGTGCAATGGGCCAATGAGACGCGAACACCGCTGGTGGTGCGCGGGAGCGGGACCGGCTTGGCGGGGGGAAGTATTCCGAGTCCGGGATCGGTCGTCCTGGCCTTGGGGCGCTTCGACAAAATCTTGGAGCTCGACCGCCGCAATCTGACGATGCTGGTCGAACCCGGGGTGACGACGCAGGCGATCTTCGACCGGGCGAACGAGGTGGGGTTGCTTTATCCGCCCGACCCGGGATCGATGAAAATCTCGACCATCGGCGGTAACGTGGCGAGCAACTCGGGCGGCCTGCGCGGCCTGAAGTACGGAGTGACGAAGGATTACGTGATGGGTTTCGAACTAGTCCTGCCCACGGGCGAGGTGGCCTGGATCGGCAACAAATGCGTGAAGGACGTGGCCGGATATTCGCTGCGCGAGGTGTTCATTGGTTCGGGTGGCACGCTGGGAATTTTCACAAAGATTCTCCTGCGCCTGCTGCCCCGGCCTGCGGCGAAGCGGACGTTGCTGGCAGTTTATGCGAAGATGGAAGCGGCTGCCGAGACAGTCTCGGCGATCATCGCGCACCCGATCATTCCCTGCACCCTCGAGTTCCTTGATCGGACCACGATTCAGTGCGTCGAGGATTATGCCCATGTCGGCCTGCCGCGCGAGGCGGAGGCGATTCTGCTGATGGAGACCGACGGTCATCCGGCGGTCGTGGCGGAGGAAGCGGGGATCATGGCGGAGCTGGCCCGGAAACACGGCGCGCTGGAGGTCCGTGTCGCGGAGACGGCGGAGGAAGCGCAGCGGCTCGCCACGGCGCGACGGTCGGCCTTCGCGGCGCTGGCGCGGGTCGCGCCGACGACAATTCTCGAGGATGTGACGGTACCCCGAAGCGAGCTGGCGGGAATGGTCGCCTTCATTCAGGAGCTCGCGAAGCGACATCGTTTGCGCATCGGTGTTTTCGGCCATATGGGCGATGGGAATTTGCATCCCACGTTTCTCACCAACGAGAAAGATGTGGAGGAGATGCACCGCGTGGAGGAGGCTTTTGCGGAGATCGTGACCGAGACGGTGCGCCGCGGCGGGACGATCACGGGTGAGCACGGCGTCGGGCTGGCGAAGAAGAAGTTCCTGCCCGAGTCAGTGGGCGGGTTGAACGTTGAGATGATGCGGAAGCTCAAGCGGCTTTTTGATCCGAACCTGATTCTCAATCCGGGAAAGATTTTCGACTGCTGAGCCGCGACTTGCCAAACGGTTTCCCTGCGCCACGCTGGACGCATGATCGTTCTGCTCATCGCCACCAATCGTCCCGGCAGTAACACGGAAAAAGTCGCCGCCCATGTCGCCGACATCTACAAGGCGAAGGGAAATCCGGTTCATGTCGTCGATCTCCACAAACTCCCGCCGGAAATTTTCTCGCCCTCCAGCTATGCGGAGAAACCGGCCAGCTTCGAGCCCTTTCAGAAGGCGATCAGCGAGGCGTCGGGCGTGGTGATCGTGACGCCGGAGTACAACGGCAGCATCCCGGGCGTGTTCAAGTATTTCCTAGATATGCTCAAGTTTCCCGAGAGCTTCAACGGCACGCCGGTCGCGTTCGTGGGATTGGCGGCGGGCATCTGGGGGGCTTTGCGTCCGGTGGAACAGATCGAGGATATTCTCATTTATCGCCGCGCGGTCGTTTTCCCCGAGCGGGTGAATATTTCCGGGATCAACAATCACCTCGACGACAAGGGGCGCGTGAAGACACCCGATCTCGTGGAGCGGCTGGAGAAGCAGGCGGAGGGATTTATCGCTTTTGTGAAACAGCTCGGAAAGCTGTAAGACAATCCATCATCCTGGTTTCGGGAATATTTTCCAAATCAAGCCATCCGTCATCCTGAGCTTGTCGAAGGATCAGCTTCCAGAAAGCGACCACCTTCTCGGTGAGTGTAGACTTACCGGAAGCTGATCCTTCGACAAGCTCAGGATGACGGGTTGGTTGTGGTGAGGATGGGCCGGCTCGCTATCGCTCGGAATAATGTGCGGAAGAGCAAGCCGGGTGGGCTCTTTACTTACTTAATCTCCCAGCCCAGGGGCAACCGGGCGTAGGCGCCGAGGGGATCGTTAAAATTCTGGAGCGACTTGAGATCGCTCTTCACCTTGAGGAATTCCTGGGTGAGGGGATCGGCCTTGATCCTGCTGACGGGTTGATCCTGGTCGCTGAGGAGGAGGGCCAGGGTCTCGGCGAAGTTGAGCTGCTCGGGATATTCCTTCACACGGTACTTCGTGCCGAGCTTGGCGCGGTCGGCGGCGTAGTCGATGGCGCGGTTCAGGCCGCCCATTTCGTCGACGAGCTTGAGGCGGAGCGCCTCGCTGCCCGACCAGACGCGGCCTTGGGCAATCAGCTCGAGCGATTCGGTGGGAATTTTCCGGCTTTCGGAGACTTTCTGGAGAAATTTCCCGTAGAGGTCATCGACCCGGGCCTGGGCGATGGCGAGCTCCTCGGGGGTCTTGGGACGGGAGATGCTCTCGAAGTCGGCGTAATTGCCGGTCTTGGCTGAGTCGAAGGTGACGCCGATGGAATTGGCCAGCTTCTGCACATTCATGAAAAGCCCAAAGACGCCGATGGAGCCGGTGAGCGTGTTCGGTTCGGCGAAGATCCGGTCGCCGTAGGTGGAGACCCAGTAGCCGCCGGAGGCCGCGTAATTGCCCATGGAAACGATGACCGGTTTCTTGGCCTTGAGGGCGATCACCTCGCGCTGGATCACCTCGGAGGCGAAGGCGCTGCCGCCGGGGCTGTTCACACGCAGGACGACGGCCTTCACGTTGGTATCCTTGTTCAGCTGGCGCAGTTCCGCGGCAAAGCGATCACCGCCGATGTTGGAAGCCTCGCCCCAGCCGTCGACGATCTCACCCTCGAGGTAAAGGACGGCGATGACCTTGTCGGTCGTGCCGAAGAGCGGTTTGTGGATGGACTTGATGTAGTCGTTGATCGTGACTTGCTTGAAGGGGAGGGGAACGGTGGCGTAGCTACTGGAGGGGGCGACTTTGCCGAGTTCGGTGAGGACGTCGCCGAAGTAACAGAGCTTATCGACCAAACGCGCACTCCAGGCCGATTCGGGAAGGATGTAGCCTTCCTTGTCGACGAGCTGCTGGAAAGAGGTGGCGTCGATGGGGCGGCTCTGGGCGACGGTGTTGACGAATTCTCCCCACAAGTCGTCGATCAGCTTCTGCGTCTCCTCGCGGTCGGCATCACTCATTTTGTTGAGGATGAACGGTTCCACAGCCGACTTGTACTTGCCGACGCGGGTGACCTGGACGTCGACACCATATTTCTGGAGCAGTCCAGCGTAGTACATCTTGACCGCGGCGATGCCGGGCATCTGCATCTCGCCGTAGGGGTTCATGTAAATGGTCGAGGCCGCCGACATGATGTAGTAGTCGCGCGTGGTGGGCGCCTCCATATAGGCATAGACCTTCTTGGGCTGCTTGGTCTGGGGGTCGATCGACTTGCGGAAGTTGAGGATGGCGGCGCGCAGTTCGCGCAGGCAGGCGTAGCCGGTGCCAAAGTTGGCGGGCTGGAAGGAGCCGGTGAGGAGGAGCCCTTTGATCTTGTCGTCCTTGGCTGCTTTTTCCAGTGCGTTGGTGATACGGTAGAGGGAGAGGTTCTTGTTGTCGTCGCCGCCGAGGGCTGCGCTGAGGGCGCTGGCTGGAGTGGCGTGCTCGGGCGAGTCATTGATGTTGACCGAGAGGTCGAAAACGAGGATCGAGCCGCGCTCGATGACCGCCGACTTCTTGCTCTGCGTGGAGCTGGAGACCGAGGCGATCATCAGGATGACCAGGAGAAGAACAGGAGCGCCAAGAACGACGGCCAGTGCGGCGAGGTTGGCCAGGAAGGAGATGAAAAACTGTTTCATGAGGCGTAAATAAGGGACGTTTTTTCACTTTAAGCCGGACGAAGGAAAAGACAATGGATTTGCATGGGTCAAAAAAGAGCAATGACGTCTTGAAAAAAAGCATTTGCCAAAAAGGACCACTTCATTAATTTCATCGGTATGAGGAACCTGAATGAAACCAGCCGGATGCTTCGCTCCGGGAAAATGTTCGTGGCCTGCTTGGCCGCGGTGACCCTTCTGTCGCTGCCGCGCGTGATGGCGGGTGGAGATATGAAGGAGATCGCTCCCCCGGCCTGCTCCTGCACGGCGAAGGACTGGAGCATCGAGCTCGGTTCCGGCGTGACGTGGTCCAACGTCCGCAGCGGCGCGCCGAACCAGGCCTACACGATCGTTCCGATCAGCCTCACGGCGAGCCTGGCGGTCGACGAAGTGAGCCTCGATAATTTCCTCGGCGGCTGGCTGCGTGGTAACACGGAGTTTTATTTCCGCGGTGACTACGGCCAGATCGTGCACGGTCCGGAAAACCACTACGAAGGTATCCTGGTTGGCCCCCGCTACAACTTCGTCCAGCCGGGCTGGGACGTCATTCCCTTCATCGAGGGCGGCGTGGGCTTTGACTTCGCCGATTCGCAGCCCCAGGCCGGCGGTCTCGGTCAGGACTTCAACTTCTCCTTCGATGTGGCGGTGGGCTTCAAGTACAAGATCACCGAGGATTTCTACACCCGTCTTTCCTGCGAGTATCAGCACTTCTCGAACGCGGGCATGTCGGAGCCGACGAACCCGAATCATCCGATCGATTCCCTCGGGCCGAAACTGGCCTTCGGTTATTCGTTCTAATTGATCTGTTTTCCAGGACCCGCTTTCGTCCCACGACGGAAGCGGGTCTTTTTTTGATTCACGCCGATGAACGAGATTGCGCTTTTCTCGGTTCGCCGGGCTTTGCATGATGGATGACCATGAGTGATCTTCCTTTGGCCGGAAAAACCGGTGTCATCTTCGGCGTCGCCAACAAGCGGAGCATCGCGTGGGCGATTGCCCAGGCCTGGCATCAGGCAGGTGCGAAGCTGATTTTCAATTACCAGGGCGAGCGGCTGAAGGATAACGTGGAGGAACTGGCTGCGACCTTCGGCTCCGATACGCTGATCTTGCCTTGTGACGTCAGTTCCGATGCCGAGATCGATGCCTTTTTCAGCCAGGTTAAGCAGAAGACCGACCGGATTGATTTGCTCCTGCACAGCGTCGCGTTCGCCCCGCGCGAGGCGCTTTCGGGTGCATTTCTCCAGACCTCGCGTCAGGCTTTTTCCATCGCGCACGACATCAGCGCCTACTCGCTGGTCGGGCTTAGCCGCGCGGCGCTTCCGTTCATGGAGAAGAACGGCGGCAGCATCATTGCCATGTCGTACCTGGGCGCGGAACGGGTCGTGCCCCATTATAACGTGATGGGTGTGGCCAAGGCGTCGCTCGAATCTTCGGTGCGCTATCTTTCCTATGACCTCGGTCCGCACAAAATCCGGGTGAATGCGATCAGTGCCGGGCCGATGAACACGCTGGCCGCACGCGGTGTCGCCGGGCTGGGTGAAATGCTGAAGCATTACGAGGCCCACGCGCCGCTGCGCCGGAACGTGGAGCTGAGCGAGCTGGGCGCGACGGGTCTTTTCCTCGCCTCGGACGGCGCGGCGGCGATCACGGGGCAGACGCTTTACGTCGACTCGGGCTTTTCGATCATGGCGATGTGAGGCCATGAGCGGACCGAAACTTTTACTCTGGGACATCGACGGGACGCTGGTCTGCACCGATCGCGCGGGCGAGAAGGCGCTGCTCGAGTCGGTGCGCCAGCTTTACCAGATCGACTGGAAGGATGAGCTGCCGATTGATCTCCGCGGCCGCACGGACCGCTATATTTTTCGTGAATTGCTGACACGAGCCAGTCAGGAGCTGGGCACGGAGCAGGAGGCCCGTATGAGGAATACTTATCTGTCGCTGCTAGAGAAGATGCTGCCCCTTGGCGCGGCGAAACTGCATGCGGGAATTCAGGAGGCGCTCGACGCGGTGCATGCGCATCCCGAGATTCACCAGGGCTTGCTCACCGGAAACCTTGAGGAGGGCGCGAAGTTGAAGCTGACCCATCTTGGCATCTGGCACTATTTCGAATTCGGCGCCTTTGCCAATGACAGCGCCAACCGCAACGAGCTGGGACCGTTTGCTCTCCGGCGTGCGAAGGAGAAACTCGGGATCGAGTTCGCGCCCGAGAATGTCTACATCATCGGCGACACGGCGCACGACATCGCCTGCGGGAAGGCGATCGGGGCGAAGACCATTGCACTGGCCACCGGTGCTTTCAGCGTGGCCGAGCTGGTGGCGGAGAAGCCGACGTACGTTTTCCCCGATTTGTCTGACACGGCAGCGTTGCTAAAAATCATTCTGTCATCCTGAGCGGAGCCGAGGCGATAAGGTTGAGTTGAACGGAAAATTTCCCCGAGGCGCAGTCGAAGGACCTGGATGGGGCGGGCAAAATGTTCGGATGGCGGCAGAAGATAGGGAACTGCGGAAAAGGTGGCCCGCTTGTCGCATGGGGCGAGAGCGGGTTGCCGGTACGGGATTCAATACGGTTCGACGCTTTTCTTGCCGCATGTCGATTTCATCAAGATCCTTCGACTGTGGTTCGGGTGGCCTTGGTGGAAAGAAACATTTTTCCGGCTCACCTCCGCTCAGGATGAAAGCTATTAGGAGTAAACGCGGCCCCAGTGGACGTCGAGGCGCTTGGTGACGTAGGTGCGGACGGCGCGGAGGACGCAACGGGTCTCGAGCTGCTGGCCGCGCTTCACGATGCTGACGAGTGGTTCGTTGCTCCGGACTTTCAGCACCTCCTGTGAGATGATCGGACCTTCGTCGAGATTGGGCGTCACGAAGTGGGCAGTGACGCCGACGATTTTCACGCCCCGCTCATAAGCCTGCCGGTAGGCGTTCGCGCCGGGGAAGGCGGGCAGGAGCGAGGGGTGGATGTTGATGATTTTGTTCTTCCAGCGCCAGACGAAGTTGGGCGAGAGGATTTTCATGAAGCGCGCCAGGACGACGAAGTCGACCTCGTGTTTATCGAGGAGCGCGAGAACCTGTTGCTCCGCCTTTGCGCGGTCGTTGAAGAGGATGTGGTAAAACGGCAGTCCTGCTTTTTTGGCTGCGGGAGCGAGATCAGGGCGGTTGCTGATGACGACGACTGGTTTTGCCCCGAGACCTTTGGCCGCCTTGGCGAGCAGGCCCTCGAGCACGTGGGGCTCGCGCGTGACGAGGATGGCCAGCCGCTGGGGACCCGTGGGCGCGAAGTGGATTTTCGTCTCCATGTCGAGATCGCGCCCGGCGGTTTTGATGGCGGCCTGGATTTTCACGCGGTCGAAGCGGGCTGAAGTCCACGACGCCTGCAGGGTCATGCTGAACTGGCCGCGCGTGACCTGTTCCTCCATCGCCTCGATGTTGGCGCCGAGTTGGAAAAGGAGCTGGGTGATCCGGGCGATGACTCCGGCTTTGTCGTGCCCGATGAGGGTGATGGTGGCGAGCTGTTTGGCCATAAGCAAAAAGAGGCGATCATCGTACCTGAATCATCCGGAGAGAACACGTTCGAATTCATCGACCGATTGGGGGCGTTGAAATTCCGGGTTTGGTGATCATTTGGATAATAAACCTTCGGAGCAAGGTCCTTTCCATCTACGATTTCCGTCGTTTTTTTGGGAGAATTAGGTTGACCGGATACCTTCGGTAGTGTTTAAAAGTGGGTCGTTGTGGCAGAATAAACCACAGAGTGGCGAAAAATATGTCAATTGAGGCACGCGCATCCTACACGGATACCTTTGGTCATGCATTCGATGCCAAGGGTCGGATCACCGTGCCTTCGGAGTGGCGGGCCGAGTCGTACGAGTCGCGTCTTTTCGTTTTGCCCTCTTCCGAAGCCTGCCTGCGGGTCTATCCCGAATCGTGGTTGAGCGATCTGCAGGAAAAGCTCAAGGATCTCAAGGACGGCGACCCCGTGCGGCAACAGGTGCAGGCGCTGGCAAGCCTCGCGCAGGGCACCACGTGGGACCAGCAGGGCCGCATCATGGTGAAGGAAAAGCTGCGCCAGCGCGCGGGCCTGAAGAAGGAAGCCGTGCTGGTGGGGCTGCTGACGCATTTCGAAATTTGGGACAAGGCCGCCTGGGAAAAGAAGCAGGCCGCCGCAACGTCCGCGGTCACGACCGTGGAGGAGGCGCTGCGCGCGATTGGCCTATGATTGTCCCGCCGATTTTAACGAGGGCCTGGCCGGTAAGTGCCGGTTCGGGTCAAAAACCGACGAGGATGTAGCCGATGCCCTACTCCTTGTCTCCCATCAACGGCATCAGCGGCGGCTCGTCCGTCGTTTCACCGCGGAGGATAGACACGGCGTATGGAAATCAAAATCAAAGGTCTTGTGCGCAGGCAAATGGTTTACGGATTCGAAGCGGAAAAGGATGGGGAGGGGCAGGTGATCGGGGCCTCGGTGGTGAAGCTGGCACGGCGCAATGCCTTTGAATTGGTGGGGCTGCGGAGGCCGGTGACGGCCGCCCCGGCCTGGCGCTGGAAGATGAGCTGATTTGTGGAAGTCGGAAAGGAAGAAGGCGGGGGCGGACATGTTCCGGTCCTGCTGGACGAGGTGCTGAAGGCGGCCGAGGTACGGCCGGGACAGCGCTGGATCGACGGGACGTTCGGGCGCGGCGGTCACACGCAGGCGCTGCTGGAACGAGGGGCGCAGGTTCTCGGGCTGGACAGGGACGAGGCCGCGGAAGAGGCGGCCCGGGCGCTGAAGGTCCGATGGCCGGAAGATTTTGGATGGATGCGAAGGAATTTTAAGGAATTGAAAACATGCTGTCAGGAACACGGCTGGGACAAGGTGGACGGGGTGCTGCTCGATCTGGGCGTCTCGTCGCCGCAGCTGGAGACCGCGGAGCGCGGCTTCAGTTTCCGGATGGACGGGCCGCTCGACATGCGCATGGACCGGCGCGGCGGGCCGACGGCAGCCGACATGGTGAATGAGTTTCCCGAGGAAGAATTGAGCCAGATTTTTTATGAACACGGCGGAGAAAGAGAAGCAAGGCGGGTGGCACGGGCCCTGGTGGCCCGGCGCCGTCGCGCACCTTTCCACACCACGGCCGACCTGGCTGCGGTGGTGGCCGAGACGCTTCCGCACCGACGAGCTGGGGGAATACATCCGGCAACGCAGGTCTTCCAGGCTTTACGAATCGCCGTCAACGGAGAACAGGAGGCGCTGGTAGCGGCCCTGCCGCAGGCGGTGGAAATCATGAAACCAGGAGGCGTGCTCGCGGTGATCAGCTTTCATTCCGGGGAGGACCGCGTGGTCAAGCAGTTCCTGCGAGAACAGAGCGCGGAATGGCTCGACACGCCACGGCACCCCAACACGCTGCCCAATCCCGCGTGCCACCTGCGCAACGTGAAACGTTATCTGCCGGGAGAAGAGGAAATTGCCCGAAACCCCCGCGCGCGCAGTGCCCGCCTGCGCGTCGCCATCCGCAACGAGGAGCCCATGTCATGAGCCGCAACCGCATGAAGAACAGCCAGTCCCTCCATTGGATGGGAGTGATGAAGTGGATCATGATCGTGGGCCTGCTTTCCGTCCTCGGGCTGAGCTACATGTTCTGCAAGAACCAGAACATGCACATGGCCGAGGAAGTGCGGGGGATGCAGAATCAGCTGGGAGCGATCCGCAAGCGCAACGAGACCCTGGCCTTCGACCTGGAAAAGATGAAGACGCTCGACGAGCTGAAGCGCCGTCTCGTCGCGATGCGTTCGCCCCTGGTGCCGGTGAGTACGCTGCGTTTCGTCGCGCTGGATCAGAACACGCGCATGCGGCTGGTGCAGATGGGCACGCAGCCCAGCGCCGCTCTTAACCTTGAACCACCTGTGGCCACGGCCGAGGCGCCTGCCTCGCAACATTGATTTCTGTCCCCATGCAACCTCGTACCCGCGCCGTCTGGATTTTGATGTTCCTGGCCTGCGGGTTCACGGTCATCTCGGCCCATCTGGTGCAGATCCAGTTGGTTGAGCACGACAAGTTCTTGAAGATCGCAATCGAGAACTACATGCGTCCCGAGACGATCCCGGCGCGGCGCGGTGCCATCTACGACAGCGACGGTAATCTCCTGGCCAAGTCACAATCGACAATTGACCTCTTTCTCGACAGCAAGCTGGTCGACCGTCCCGCGGAGCAACTAGCGCAGGTCGCGCAGATTCTCCAACTGTCGCCGCAGTCGCTCATCGCTGGATTCGATCCGCGCAAGCGCAATGTCAATCTCGCCTCGGACGTCGATGATGCTGCGGTGACCAAGTTGCGCGCGCTGAAGATGAATAGCCTGATTTTTCGGTCGCACGATCGCCGTTCCTATCCGAACAACGACATGGCGGCGCAGGTCCTGGGCTATGTCGACGGCAAGGGTCACGGCCTGGGCGGGATGGAGAAGGAAATGGACGATCTGCTCAGCGGTATTCCGGGTGAGCGGATGGTCGAGCGCGACGCGCGCAAGCGGGAGATTGCCGTCTACCAGACGCGCGAGACGCCTGCGGTCGACGGCGACGATGTAACATTGACGATCAAGATGGCGATTCAGCATGTGGTTGAGGAACAGCTCAACCAGATCGTGCAGACCTACCAGCCCGACGCCGCTCACATCATTGTCATGCAGCCGAAGACCGGGGAAATCCTGGCCCTCGGTTCGCGCCCGTCATTCGATCCGAACAATAGCGAGACCTTTACGCCGGACCGGACCCGCAACCGCTGCCTCACCGACATGGTGGAGCCGGGTTCGGTCTTCAAGATCATCACGCTGGCGGGCGCGCTCAACGAGCGGGCAATCAATCTCGACACGCCGATCTTCTGCGAGAACGGTTCTTTCTTTTACGGCGGGAAAGAGCTCAAGGACGACGAGAAGAACGGTTTCGGCACCATTCCCGTGATCGAGGTGATGGCGCAGTCGAGCAACATAGGCTTCGCCAAGATCGCGCTCAGTTTCCTGGGCGAGGAGAAGCTTTATAAGTATGCGACGGCGTTCGGCATCGGTCAGCGCACGGGGTTGTTCGAGAATCAGGGCGAATCGGCGGGGCTGCTCCGGCCGGTCAACAAGTGGAGCGCGATTTCGATCACTCGTATTCCGATGGGACAGGAAGTCGGTGCGACACCGCTGCAGATGGTCACGGCCATGGGCGCCATTGCCAACGGCGGTCGTCTGATGATGCCGCGATTGGCGAAGCAGGTGGTCGACGAGACGGGGCGCGTGGTCAAGGTTTACCCGCCCCGCATGGTGCGGCAGGTGATTTCCGCCGATGCCGCTCATGAGGTGGCCCGGGCGTTGCAGCAGGTGACGATTGACGGTACGGCCAAGAACATTCATATCGACGGCTACAGCTGGGGCGGCAAGACGGGCACGGCGCAAAAGTTTGTGGACGGGGCCTATTCCCACACGCAGCACGTCGCCTCGTTCATCGGTTTCATGCCGATCGAGGACCCGGCGTTCGTCGCGCTGGTTATGGTCGATAATCCAAAGACGGCGAAGTACTACGGTGCCGAGGTTTCCGCGCCGGTCTTCGCCAACATCGCCAAACAGGTGGTGCAGATTTTGAACATTCCGCCCGATCAGCCGCTGCCCCCTGCGCTGAGCGTTAACAACCCAACCCTGCACACGCCGTGAAGCTTTCCGAAATTCTCAAGGAGACCGCGACCCGGTCGGTGCACGGTCCCGTCGACCGGCCGATCCACGCGCTGCGCTACGATTCGCGCCGCGTGGAGGAGAACGATGTCTTCTTCGCCTGGAAGGGCGTGAAGTCCGATGGTCATAACTACATTCCCGAGGTATGCGACAAAGGCGCCGCCGCCGTGGTGCTGGAGAATCCCAGTTTCGCCGCGGGTCACGGCTCGACTTTCATTGAGGTCGAGAATGCTCGCCGTGCCATGGCGACGATGTCGGCGAGTTTCTTCGGCCGCCCGGATCGCTCGCTGAAGATGATCGGCGTGACCGGTACAAACGGGAAGACGACGACCGCATTCATCCTCAAGCATCTCCTCTCCGAGCCCAAGGCCCCCGTTGGATTGATTGGAACGGTGCGTTACGAGATCGGCGAGCGGATCCTGCCCGCCTCGCGAACGACGCCTGAGTCGCTCGATCTGCACGAGCTGCTGGCGAAAATGAAAGCTGCCGGATGCCGCGCTGCGGTGATGGAGGTCTCCTCTCACGCGCTGGAACAGGGACGGATTCTGCCGATCGAGTTTCAGACGGGAATTTTTACGAACCTGACGCAGGATCATCTCGATTATCACGGGACGATGGCGAATTACTTCGCGGCCAAGAAGCTGCTTTTTGTCAACCTCGACCGGGCGGAGAAGCCGGGTGTTGCGGTGATCAATGTCGACGATCCGTACGGAGAGGAATTGGTGCGGTCTCTTTCGGAACGTGTCCGTGTGATCACCTATTCGGTGCGGGAAAATTCCGGAGCCGATCTCGAGGCGCGGGATCTGCGTAGCGACGCCAATGGAACCTCCGGCATCCTGCATCTGGGCGGCGAGACTTTCCCTTTCACGCTGCCTTTGATCGGTTCCTACAACGTGGCGAATGCACTGGCGGCGGCGGGCGGAGCGCTGGCTCTTGGCATTGCGCCCCATGTCATTGTCGAGCGGTTGCTCGATACGCCCCAGGTGCCGGGTCGCCTGGAGAAATTTGTCTCGGCTGACGGCGTGACGGCAGTGGTCGATTACGCCCATACCGACGATGCGGTACGCAAGGCATTGGCCGTTCTACGCGGGATTACCACAGGAAAACTTTTTGTCGTGCTGGGTTGCGGTGGTAATCGCGATGCGGCGAAGCGTCCGCTCATGGCCCGCGCGGCGGTGGAGGAGTCCGATTATGCAATCTTCACTGCCGACAATCCGCGCGGTGAGATGATTGAGTCAATCCTCGACGGCATGGAAGCCGGACTAGCAGGCGCGAGCGCCGCTGGCCGGTACGAACGGGTGGCCGATCGCCGCCA
>Ga0105237_10002051_pt1 | contig 25601 bp, 24 predicted proteins | sample KBSC24metaG_FD_81520 | JGI IMG/M metagenome (GOLD analysis project Ga0105237, IMG submission 81520) | Corn rhizosphere microbial communities from Kellogg Biological Station, Michigan, USA - KBS C2-4 metaG | ecosystem: Host-associated > Plants > Roots > Rhizosphere > Soil | place: Michigan, USA...
ATCGTCCTTCTCGACGGCGACTCGCCTGCCGGTCTTCGACTGCCGCTCGACTCGATCAGCTGGCTTCCACCGCGTCCGTCGTCGGACGCCGACCCCACGAGGCGCCACGGCCCCCTGATCGAACCCGCCGCACCGGAGACCGCCGTCGTGGAGGACGCCGACGGTGCGCCCACCACCGCGATGGTGGCCGAGGTCCGGGACGGCCTTCTGTACGTGTTCCTCCCGCCGACAGAGGAACTCGAGCACTTCGTCGATCTGATCGCCAGGATCGAGGCGGCCGCCGCCATGACGGACTGCCCCGTGGTCATCGAGGGCTACGGTCCACCCGCCGACCCGCGCCTGGTCGCGATGTCGGTCACGCCCGACCCCGGCGTCATCGAGGTCAACGTCGCGCCGACCGCGAGCTTCGCCGAACAGCGTCAGCAGTTGGAGACCCTCTACGAGGAAGCGCGGCTGGCCAGACTCTCTACAGAGCAATTCGACGTGGATGGCACGCACGGCGGGACCGGCGGCGGCAACCACATCACGCTCGGCGGCATCACACCTGCGGAGTCGCCGATGCTGCGCAGGCCCGACGTGCTGGTGTCGATGCTGACCTATTGGCAGCGGCACCCGGCGCTGTCGTATCTGTTCGCAGGCCGGTTCATCGGCACCACGTCGCAGGCGCCCCGGGTCGACGAGGGCCGCTCGGAATCGCTGTACGAACTGGAGATCGCGTTCGCCGAGATCGCCAGGATTTCCGCTGCGGGCGGGGATAAGCCGTGGGTCACCGACCGCGCCCTGCGCCACCTGCTCACCGACATCACCGGCAACACCCACCGCGCCGAGTTCTGCATCGACAAGCTCTACAGCCCCGACAGCCCGCGTGGCCGCCTCGGCATCCTGGAGTTGCGCGGTTTCGAGATGCCGCCGCACTTCCAGATGGCGATGGTGCAGTCGCTGCTGGTGCGGTCCTTGGTGTCGTGGTTCTGGGAAGAACCGCTGCGCGCCCCGCTGATCCGGCATGGCGCCAACCTGCACGGCCGATACCTGTTGCCGCACTTCCTGATTCACGACATCGCCGACGTCGCCGCGGACCTGAGGTCACACGGCATCCACTTCGACACCAGTTGGCTGGACCCGTTCACCGAGTTCCGCTTCCCGCGCATCGGTACCGCGGTCTTCGACGGCGTCGAGATCGAGCTGCGCGGAGCCATCGAGCCGTGGAACGTGCTCGGCGAGGAGTCCACCGCGGGCGGCACCGCCCGCTACGTCGACTCGTCGGTGGAACGCGTCCAGGTCCGGCTCGTCGGCGCCGACCGGCACCGCTACGTCGTCACCGCCAACGGCCACCCGATCCCGCTGCTGGCCACGGACAGCGCCGACGTCCAGGTCGGCGGCGTGCGGTACCGCGCGTGGCAGCCGCCGAGCGCGCTGCACCCGACCATCACCGTCGACGGGCCCCTGCGCTTCGAACTCATCGACGTGGGCACCGGCATGTCGCGCGGTGGCTGCACCTACCACGTGTCCCATCCCGGCGGCCGGTCCTACGACAACCCACCCGTCAACGCCGTCGAGGCCGAGTCCCGCCGAGGCAGGCGCTTCGAGGCCACCGGATTCACCCCTGGCTTGGTCGACATGTCCGACATCCGCGAGAAGCAGGCCCGCCAGAGCACCGATGTGGGCGCGCCGGGGATCTTGGATCTGCGCCGGGTGCGTACCGTTCTGCGTTGATGGTTCTTCGTGCGAACGGCTCACCCGAGCCGACCCCTTCCGTGATCGACGGCGGCGACGTGCTGGCCGGATACCGCGCTGCGCGCGCCCAGAAGCCGCTGTTCGACCTTCGGGGCGGGGCGGGCACCGGTTACGACGAGTTCGTCGACGCTGCGGGCAACATCCGGCCGGCCTGGCAGGAGCTGGCCGAATGCGTGGGGGAGCGAGGCCGCGGCGGGCTGAACCGGCTGCGGTCGGTGGTGCGGGAGCTCGTCGACAACGACGGCATCACGTTCGTCCAAGTCGACCCCCACGGCGACACGATCACCAACGGCGACGGCACCGGTGCGCCAGGCCCGTGGCATCTCGACGCGCTGCCGCTGATCATCTCGGCGCCGGACTGGGCCGACCTCGAGTCAGGCCTGGTGCAGCGCTCCCGATTGCTCGACGCCGTGCTTGCCGACCTCTACGGGGAGCGCCGCTCGATCACCAGCGGCACGCTGCCCCCGGCGCTGGTCTTCGGTCATCCCGGTTACGTGCGCGCCGCCCGCGGCATCGACGTACCGGGGCGCCATCAGCTGTTCCTGCACGGCTGCGACGTGAGCCGCGCCGAGAACGGCGAGTTCCTGGTCAACGCCGACTGGACGCAGGCGCCGTCGGGGGCCGGCTACGCGATGGCCGACCGCCGCGTGGTGGCGCACGCCATCCCCGACCTCTATGAGCGCATCGGTCCGCGGCCTGCGTCGCCGTGGGCGCAGGCGCTGCGGCTGGCGCTCATCGACGCCGCGCCCGAGTCCGCGGAGGAACCCGTCGTCGTGGTGCTGAGCCCCGGCATCCACTCCGAGACGGCGTTCGACCAGGCGTACCTGGCCAGCGTGCTGGGCTTCCCGTTGGTGGAGAACGCCGACCTGGTGGTCCGCGACGGCAAGCTGTGGATGCGCTCACTCGGCACGCTCAAGCGTGTCGACGTGGTGCTGCGCCGCGTCGACGCCGAATACGCCGACCCGCTCGACCTGCGCCCCGACTCGCGGCTCGGCGTCGTCGGGCTGGTCGAGGTGTTGCGTCGCGGGGCGGTGACGGTGGTCAACACGCTGGGCAGCGGCATCCTGGAAAGCCCTGGGCTGCTTCGCTTCCTGCCCGAGCTTGGCGAGCTGCTGCTCGGTGAGAAGCCGCTGCTGAACACCGCACCCGTGTACTGGGGCGGCATCGACGTGGAGCGGTCACATCTGCTGGCCCACCTGTCGACGCTGCTGATCAAACCGGTGACCGGCGGTGAGACGATCATCGGGCCCACGCTGTCGACCACCCAGCGCAAGGACCTCGCCGCGCGGATCGGTGCAACCCCATGGCAGTGGGTGGGCCAGGAGTTGCCGCAGTTCTCGTCGGCGCCGACGGACCTGAATCCCAGCGGATTGTCGGCGGGCAGCGTCGGGATGCGCCTGTTCACCGTCGCCCAGCGGGGCGGGTTTGCCCCGATGATCGGTGGGCTCGGCTACCTGCTGGCCCCCGGCAATGCCGCCTACAAACTGAACACCGTTGCCGCCAAGGACATCTGGGTGCGCACACCGGCCAGGGTGACGGCAGAGCGGATCCCTTCGCCGTCCGTCGACCTGCCGGCGATGACGCCAAGCCCGACGCGCGCGGTCAGCTCGCCTCGCGTGCTGTCCGACCTCTTCTGGCTCGGTCGCTACGCCGAACGGGCGGAGAGCATGGCGCGTTTGCTCACCGTGACCCGCGAGCGCTACCACGAATTCCGGTACCGCAGGGAGCTACCGGGCAGCGACTGCGTGCCCGTGCTGCTGGCCGCGCTCGGCAAGATCACCGGCACCAACACGGGGGCCGACGGCGACGACGCCGAGATGGTGGCCACCGCACCGACGACGCTGTGGTCCCTGACCGCGGATCGGCATCGCCCCGGCGCGCTTGCGCAGTCCGTCGAACGCCTCGGCCTGAGCTCGCGCGCGGTACGCGACCAGATGTCCAACGACACGTGGATGGTGCTCGCCGCGGTGGAGCGCGCCGTGGTGCACCCACCTGGCGGACCGCCCGAATCACCAAGCGAGGGCGAGGCGTATCTCGCGACCGCGCACAGCCAGACACTCGCAGGGATGCTGGCCCTGTCCGGGGTGGCCGCCGAGTCGATGGTGCAGGACGTCGGCTGGACGATGATGGACATCGGCAAGCGCATCGAGCGCGGCATTTGGCTGACGGCGCTTCTGAGTGCCACGCTCACCACCGTGCGCAGTCCCGGTGCCGAACAGACGATCACCGAGTCGACGCTGGTGGCCTGCGAGTCGTCGGTGATCTACCGCAGGCGGACGCTCGGCAAGGTCAGCGTCGCCGCGGTGGCCGACCTCGTCCTCTTCGACGGGGAGAATCCCCGGTCACTGGCCTACCAGTTCGAGCGGTTGCGCACCAACCTCAAGGCGTTGCCCTCGTCGTCCGGGTCGACCAAGCCGGAACGGATGATCGACGACGTCGCAGCCCGGCTGCGCAGGCTCGACCCCGCCGACCTGGAAGCCGTGACGCCAGAAGGCAAACGGGCCGAACTGGCCGAATTGCTCGGCGGCATGCACGCCGATCTGCGCGAGTTGTCCGGCCTGATCACCACGACCCATCTGTCGCTGCCCGGCGGCATGCAGCCGCTGTGGGGACCGGATGAGCGGCGGGTGATGCCATGACGTTCGATGGGCCACTGGCGGGTGGCGGCCGGAGCTACGAGGTGACGCACCGGACGGTGTACAAGTACTCCGACGACGTCACCAGCTCCTACGGCCGGGGCTTCCTGACGCCAAGGGACTTGCCGCGGCAGCGCTGCGTGTCGCACGAGTTGGTCATCGAACCCGAGGCCGCGGACAGTTCGACGAGCCGCGACGTGTACGGCAACATCAGCTCGTACTTCCACGTCACCGAGCGGCACCGGATCCTCTCGGTCACCAGCCATTCGATCGTCGACGTGGACCCGCCCCCCGACGAGCTGTACGGGAGCGGTTCTGCGAAGGCACCGTGGGAGATCGCGCGTCCCGTCGGGCCCGACGCGGCGTTGGCCGTCGAGTTCACCCTCGACCTGCAGCCACCCGAGATCACCGATGAGGTACGTGCTTACGCCGCACCGAGTTTCGAACCGGGTCGGCCCCTGATCGAGGTGCTGCGCGACCTCAACGCCAGGATCTACTCCGACTTCACCTACCGCTCGGGATCGACGACGGTGTCCACTCAGGTCGGTGAGGTTCTGAACGCGCGCGAGGGGGTATGCCAGGACTTCGCGCGGCTGGCGATCGCCTGCCTGCGCGCCAACGGTCTGGCCGCCAGCTACGTCTCCGGGTATCTCGCGACGGACCCCCCACCTGGGAGGGAACGCATGGTCGGCATCGACGCGACGCACGCCTGGGCGTCGGTCTGGACGCCGCAGAACCAGTGGCTTGGTCTCGATCCCACCAACGACCAGATGGTCGACGAGCGCTACGTCGTGGTGGGTTTCGGCCGCGACTACGCCGACGTGCCGCCGCTGCGGGGAATCATCTACACCGACTCGGAGAAGAGCGTGATCGACGTGTCCGTCGACGTCGCGCCGTTCGACGGTGGAGTCCTACGTGCGTGACTTCACCTGTCCCAATTGCGGACAGCGTTTGGCGTTCGAGAACTCCTTGTGCTTGTCGTGCGGCAGCGCTCTCGGATTCTCGCTGGACGACATGGCACTGCTGGTCATCGCCCCGGGGCCCGAGAGCGAGCACGCAGGTGCCGTCGACGAGCGTGAATACCGGCTCTGCGCGAATCTGCATCTGGCCGAATGCAACTGGCTGGTCGAGAAGTATCCGGCAGGCCAGCTGTGCGCGTCGTGCGAGCTGACCCGCACGCGTCCCGCCGACACTGACCGCAAGGCCATGTCGGCGTTCGCGGACGCGGAGAAGGCCAAGCGGCGGCTTATCGTCGAACTGAACGAGCTGAAGCTGCCGATCGTCGGCCGCGACGAGGACGTGAACTACGGGCTGGCGTTCGACCTGCTGTCCAGCGAAACCGAGAAGGTCGTCACGGGGCACCACAACGGCGTCATCACCCTGGATCTCGCCGAGGGCGACGACGTACATCGCGAGCAGTTGCGCATCGCCATGGCCGAACCGTATCGAACGCTGTTGGGCCACTTCCGCCACGAGATCGGGCACTACTACTTCTATCGCCTGATCGGGCCGTCGGCAGCCAACGGCGCCCGCTTCACCGAGTTGTTCGGCGATCCGTACGCCGACTACCAGGCCGCGCTGGACCGGCATTACACGCAAGGTGCGCCGCAGGGATGGGCGAAGACCTTCGTGTCCTCCTACGCCAGCATGCACCCCGCTGAGGACTGGGCCGAGACGTTCGCGCACTACCTGCACATCCGCGACACGCTCGACACCTCGGCGGCGTTCGGGTTCGCCCCGTCGGGCGCGACCCTGGAGCGACGGACACTGGGCCCCAGCGGGTTCGACACGATCATCGAGATGTGGCTACCGCTGGCATGGGGACTGAACATGGTGAACCGGTCGATGGGCAAGGAGGACATCTACCCGTTCGTGCTGCCCCCCGCTGTGCTGGACAAGATGCGCTTCATCCACACCGTCATCGACGAGCAGAAGGCCTAGCGCCACGTTCGCGCGGAACGCCCACGTTTGAACCAATCGGCCCTCGGAATCGTGATCTCCCAAGGGTGCCGCAATTGGAAGGTGGGCAGGGTTTGCTGTTCCGCATCGCCATGCTGGCCATCGCCGCACCCCGCAGGATCATCTCGATCGCCCTGTTGGTGACCGTCGCTGCCGCCATCTTCGGTGTGCCCGTGGCCAACAGCTTGTCCGCCAGTGGGTTCGGTGACCCGAACTCGGAATCGTCACGGGCAACCCAACTGCTCGCCGACCAATTCGGCAGAAGTGGCAATCAGATGGTCATCACGGTCGCCGCACCCGACGGTGCCACCAGTCCTGCCGCCCGCGAGGTCGGCACCGACATCGCCAGCCGGTTGAGCGAATCGCCCTACGCCACGAACACGACCTCGGCCTGGACCGCCCCTCCTGCGGCAGCGGCCCAACTCGTCAGCAAGGACGGGAAGATCGGTCTGATCGTCGCCGACATCACCGGCAGCGAGAACGACGCCATGAAGCACGCGCGGACCCTGTCCAACCAGTTGGTGCCCGGCGCGCCGATTCAGCCCGGTGACGTCACCGTGCGGGCCGGTGGCGTCGCAATGGTGAACGCCCAGCTCACGTCACAGTCGCAACGCGATCTGCTGCTGATGGAGGCCATCGCGATCCCGTTCAGCTTCCTGGTGCTGGTCTGGGTGTTCGGTGGGCTCGTCGCCGCAGCACTGCCGGTCGGGGTTGGCGCGATGGCGATCATAGGGTCGATGTCGGTGCTGCGGTTCATCACCTTCGGCACCGACGTGTCGATCTTCGCGCTCAATCTGAGCACCGCGATGGGCCTCGCGCTCGCGATCGACTACACGCTGCTGATCATCAGCCGCTACCGCGACGAACTCGCGGGCGGAGCCGACCCCGACGGTGCGCTGGTGCGCACCGTCATGACGGCGGGCCGCACCGTGCTGTTCTCGGCGACGACCGTTGCGCTGTCGATGGCGGTGATGATCGTGTTCCCGATGCACTTCCTGAAGTCCTTCGCCTATGCGGGAGTAGCCACGGTCGGCTTCGCGGCGCTGGCGGCGCTCGTCGTCGCACCTGCCGCGATCGCGCTGCTCGGCCCCCGGCTGGACGCCCTCGACGTGAGAAGGCCTGTGCGGCACCTGTTGAAGCGACCCGACCCGATGCCTCGGCCGCTGCAGCAGATGTTCTGGTACCGGTGGGCCAAGCGCGTCATGCGCAGGGCCGTGCCGATCGGCATCGCCGTGGTCGCACTCCTTCTCCTGCTCGGGGTGCCGTTCCTCGGCGTCAGGTGGGGATTCCCCGATGACCGCGTTCTCCCGACGTCGGCGTCCGCGCATCAGGTCGGCGATCAACTCAGGAACGACTTCGCCGACGATTCCGCGACCGCGGTGACCGCCGTGATCCCCGACGCGAACGGCTTGGCGCCGAGCGACGTCGACGGGTATGCGGCTGACCTGTCACGGGTTTCCGACGTGTCGTCGGTGTCGGCGCCGACGGGAACGTTCGTCGGCGGTGCCAGGGTCGGACCACCGTCGGCCCCCGCAGGCGAGGCGCGTGGCAGCGCGTTCCTCACCATCTCCACTTCCGTGCCCCTGTTCACCGCGGCGTCGGAAACCCAGCTGGACCAGCTGCATTCGGTGCCGGAGCCCGCCGAAAGGGGAGTGGACTTCACGGGGACCGCCCAAGTCAACCGCGACAGCGTCCACGCGATCACGTCACGGCTGCCGCTCGCACTCTCGCTGATCGCCTTGATCACATTCGTGTTGTTGTTCCTGCTGACGGGCTCGGTCGTGTTGCCGCTCAAGGCGTTGGTGCTCAACGTGCTTTCGCTGTCAGCCGCCTTCGGCGCGTTGGTCTGGATCTTTCAGGATGGCCATCTCGGGGCTCTCGGAACGACGTCCACCGGCACGCTGGTGGCGAACATGCCGGTGTTGTTGTTCTGCATTGCCTTCGGGCTGTCCATGGACTACGAGGTGTTCCTGATCGCCCGAATCCGGGAGTACTGGCTTGCGCCGGAAACCCGCGCCGACAGCGACGAGAGCGTCGCGCTCGGACTGGCCCGCACGGGGCGGGTCATCACCGCGGCCGCCCTGGTTATGTCGATATCGTTCGCGGCGTTGATCGCCGCCCAGGCACAGGTGATGCGCTTGTTCGGGCTCGGTTTGACGTTGGCCGTGGTGGTCGACGCCACGCTGGTGCGGATGGTTCTGGTGCCTGCCTTCATGCACGTCATGGGCAGGTGGAACTGGTGGGCACCGAAACCGTTGAAGTGGCTGCACGGCCGCATCGGGATCGAGGAAGAGCCGCGACCGCTGGCGTTCGGCTGTGGCCCAGAACGGGATTCGACGACAGCCGCCTCGCCGCGGCGGAGCACGATCGAACCAAACGGCTCCCGTTTTCGTGTTGATTAGATGGACAAGACAAGCGTCATCGCCGGCGTGCACGGCGCACTCCCACCCAATCGCTATCTTCAAGGCGAGATCACCCAGGCCCTGATCGACCTTCCGGCGAACGCGCCGCACGAGGCGTTGATCCGGCACCTGCATGCCAGCTCCAAGGTCGCGAACCGTCACCTGGTGCTTCCGCTGGAGGACTATCCAGCGCTGGCAGACTTCGGGGAGGCCAACGACGTATTCATCGACAAGGCAACCGAGCTCGGGTGCGCGGCGTTGCTGGGCGCGCTCGATGACGCGGGCCTGTTCCCCGAAGACGTCGATCTGATCATGACGACGACCGTCACCGGCGTCGCGGTGCCGTCACTCGATGCCCGCATCGCCGCTCGGGTGGGCCTGCGTCCCGACGTACGCAGGGTGCCGATCTTCGGGTTGGGTTGCGTGGCAGGCGCCGCGGGAGTGGCGCGGATGAACGACTATCTGAGGGGTGCGCCTGATGACGTCGCAGCCCTGGTGGCCGTCGAACTATGTTCCCTCACCTTGCAAACGGCGGATCCGTCGGGGGCCAACCTCGTCGCCGGTTCGCTGTTCGGCGATGGTGCGGCCGCCGTAGTGGCGGCCGGGGCGCGGCGCGCCGACGCGATCGGCGCCAGCGGGCCCGATGTGCTCGCGTCGCGCAGCCACCTCTATCCGGACTCCCTGCGGACGATGGGGTGGGACATCGGCGCCTCGGGGTTCCAGATCGTCCTCGGCCGCGAGGTGCCCGACGTGGTTGAGCGCTACCTTGGCGACGACGTCACCGAATTCCTTGCCGCCCATGACCTGAGCATCGACGACATCGGTGCATGGGTGAGCCATCCCGGTGGCCCCAAGGTGATCGAGGCGATCACGTCGACACTGGGGCTGGCCGATGATGCGCTGGAACTGACCTGGCGCTCGCTCAGCGAGGTGGGCAACCTCTCCTCGGCGTCGGTGCTGCACGTCTTGCGCGACACGATCGCCAAGCACCCCCGCAGCGGAAGCCCCGGCGTGCTGATGGCCATGGGCCCGGGCTTCTGCTCCGAACTCGTCCTTCTGCGTTGGCACTGATCACGTGATCGCCTATGTGCTTCTGATCGGGTTGGTCGCGGCCGAACGCGTTGCCGAACTCGTGGTGTCCCAACGCAATCTCGCGACGAGCAAGGCCCGTGGTGGTCTCGAGTTCGGCGCAGGCCACTACCCGGCGATGGTCGTTCTGCACACCGCCCTGCTCGCCTCGTGCGTGGCCGAAGTCCTCGTCCTGCACCGCCCCTTCATCCCGGTGCTCGGCTGGTCGATGCTGGCCGTTGCGGTCGCCGCGCAAGGCTTGCGGTGGTGGTGCATCTCCACTTTGGGCTGGCAGTGGAACACCAGGGTCATCGTCGTGCCCGGTGCGGCACGGGTGACCGGTGGGCCCTACCGCTATCTGTCGCACCCCAATTACGTGGCCGTCGCGCTCGAGGGCATCGCCTTGCCGCTGGTGCACTCGGCCTGGATCACCGCGTTGGCGTTCACCGTGCTCAACGCGGCGTTGATGATGGCGCGGATCAGGGTGGAGAACTCCGCGCTGGCCGGCCTGACGTGATCGATCTGATCGTCGCAGGGGGAGGGCCCGCCGGGCTGGCCACCGCGCTGCACGGCGCTCGGGCAGGTCTCGAGGTGGTGGTGATCGAACCGCGCGGCGGCGCCATCGACAAGGCGTGCGGGGAGGGGTTGATGCCGCACACCGTCGCCCAGTTGGCACGGCTTGGCGTGCGGCCGCCAGGAAAACCGTTGGGCGGCATCACGTATCTCGACGGTCGGCGGTCGGTGAGCGCATCGTTTCGCTCCGGCGCGGGACGGGGCGTACGCCGCACGGCACTGCACGCCGCGCTCGCCGAGGCAGTGGATGCCGCAGGGGTGCACGTCGTCCAGGGTGAAGTCACCGACGTCACTCAGGACGCGGAGTCGGTGTACGCAGGCGGGCTCCGGGCCCGTTACCTCGCCGCGGCCGATGGGTTGCATTCTCCGATCCGTCGGTCGATGGGACTGGAGGTACCGTCGGCCGGCACACGGCGGTGGGGCATCCGCAGACACGTGCACGTGGCGCCGTGGACCGATCACGTCGAAGTGCACTGGGGACGCGACTGCGAGGCGTACGTCACCCCCGTCGCCGACGACTGCGTCGGCATCGCGATCCTCACCTCCCGTCGCGGCGGGTTCGACAGCCACTTCGGCGATTTCGCCGCCCTCGCGGATCGGGTGACGGGATGTCCTCGTGGCCAGGACAGGGCCGCGGGCCCGCTGCGACAGCGGGTTCGGGCCAGGGCAGCAGGCCGGGTGTTGTTGGTCGGGGACGCCGCCGGATACGTCGACGCGCTGACCGGGGAGGGCCTCGGGATCGCCTTCGGGGCAGCCGAATTGCTGGTCGGCTGCGTCGCCGCCAATCTGCCTGGCGACTACGACCGCCGGTGGCGCCGGATGTCGCGACGTTACCGCCTCTTGACGGCGGGCCTGCTGCGGGCAAGCGCACACCCGTCGGTGCGCTCGAGGATCGTGCCTGCGGCGGCCGCGTTGCCCGTCGTCTTCGCCGGACTCGTCAATCAATTGGCCGAGTAGGCCAAAGGCCGTGTTGCTATTGACCTCTGGCAAACCTTCTAGCACCATTCCGCAACATGACCCGAACTCTTGGCATCCGCATCGGCGCCGCCGTCTTCATCGGCGCTGCAGCGCTGCAACTCGCGGCGTGCGGCTCGCCGACCATCAAGCCCGACGGTGCGGCGCAGTCCGTCGTCGACCTGGTATCGGAGAAGACCGATTTCAAGCCGACCGACGTGACGTGTCCCGACGGCATCGAGGCCAAGGTGGGCCAGGAGTTCGACTGCAAGTTCACGGGCCCGGACGGCAACTACACCGCGCACATGAAGGTGCTCAAGGTCGAGGGCGAGCAGGTGTTGTTCGACATCAACACCAAACGGGTCGGCTAACTCGTCACGAGTCCAGCCCGAGGAAGGCCCGGCCCCGCGGGCTCAACCGGTAACCCACGTCGAGACTGATCGTCAGGCCCATTCCCTTGAGCTGGCGCACCTTGCGCTTGAACCGGGGCACGTCCAGGCCGACCCGCGCCGCCAGATCGGGTGCGCGGACCGCTTCGTTGTCGCCGATCATCCGTAGGTAGTCGCGGGTCCACGGTGTCCCGACGGCATCCCAGCGGTTCAGTCGTGCGGCGATGGCGGCGACGTCGGCGTCGGTGAGCACGTCGTCAGCGGCCAGTGCGGGACGTTCGTCGGGTTCGAGGAAGGACACCGCGATCAGATAGGTGTGCTTGGCCGGTCGACGATCCAGCTCGGTCTGGGCGGCCTTGGCGCTCGGAAATCCAGCCGCGGCCGCCTCCGCGGCCGTGACCCGGTAACCGCCGGGGTGTTCCGTGACGGCATCGATGCGCACGGTGCCCACCGGAGTCCGCTGTGTACCACCGGATTTGGCGCGCGGCGCATCCCAGCGTCGTAATACCAGCGTGATCGACCCGTCGGCTATCCCCTCGGCGGTGGCGCGGTTCAACAGCACGCGATCGATCGTAGGGACCCGCGGCACCCCTGGCATGACGATCAGCTAGAGAGGGTCGTCATCGCGGGGTGCGAGGAGTCGCTCGGGGTGGTGGATGTCGTTGACTCGGGCCTGTCCCGTGTCGAGGTCCGGTGGTGGGATCCATTCGGTACGGCCGTCGCTGCGGCGTCGGGTGCGCCAGGGGGTGGTCTCGATCATGCGGTTGTCCCCTCCGCACGCCAGGGCCATATCGTCGACGTTGGTTTGCCCGTCGTGTTTCCAGTCGGCGACGGCGTGGTGAGCCTGGGTGCCGTAGAAGGGGACGTCGCAGCCGGGATTGGTGCAGCCGCGATCGCGGGCGAACAACATCAGTTTCTGAGCACCGGTGGCGCAGCGTTGCGCGCGGCCTAGATACAGGGCGGCGCTGGTGTGGCGGTCGAACACTGCGAGGTAGTGGTGGGCGTCGGCGGCCATGCCGATGAGGTCGCGCATGGGGAGGCGGGTGCCGCCGGCGGTGACGGCGTAGCCGGCGCCGCGTTCGAGTTCCTGCAGCGTGGTAGTGACGACCACGGTGGTGGGCAGCCCGTTGAGGGTGCCAAGGGTCTGGGAGCACAGCAGGGTCTCGAGGGCGAGTTCGAAGGTGGCATGTGTGCTTTGCGCTCGGGTGCGCCACTGCGCGTCGAGTACCGGCTGGTTAGTGGGCACTGGCTGATGGTCGGGCTGCGGGGCGGCCGGAGTGTCGTCGACGGTCTCGCCGTCGAGCGCGAGCTGGTCGGGATCGTCGCCTGTGGGCGGTGTGCGATCGGTTGGGGCACTGTTGTAATGGGCACTGTTGTAATGGGCAAGCTTGGCTTGCGCGGGTTCGATGAGCGCACGCAGTTTGGCCGAGATCCAGCCGCTGAGGTAGCTGGTGCCATCGGGTTGTTGTTTCCCGAGGTTGAGACCAACCTTCCTGGCCACGTCTTCGGCAGGTACGTCGCCGTCGGGGTGCAGCAGGGCCAGCAGGTGTACTGCTGCAGTCGCGAGGGCGTTGGGATCCACGTGGCCGCAACGTCGGCGAGGGTCTCCTCGGCCTGGCCGCGGGTGATGGGGTCGATCCTGACGGGCAGGGCTTTGAAGAACTTGCGGATCACGTCGACGTGTTCGTCGCCGATGGTTCCCTGCGCGATGGCGGCAGCGGTGTGCTCCCACTCAGGCGGCATCGGCTCGCCCTGGATCGTTCGCCGCGGCGCCAAGCGCGCGGCGCGTTTGACGCGGCGTTGGGCTTCGCCCTTGCTCATCCGGCAGCGAAAGGCGATGAGCTTCCACAACGACGTCGCGCCAAGGCTTTTGGGGTCGGCTTCACGGTTGAGCCGGGCCAGGATGCCATGGCCCACCACAGGGGTCCGCCGGGAGGCGGTTTCGATGTCGGCGTACGCGGTCACCAGCTCTCGATGGGTGGCGGCGTCGACGTCGGCAGCCAGCAGCGCGTCCACACCTACGGTGTAGGCGGCGACCGCTGCGGCAAGGTCCATGATTCGAACACTAGTGCGATGCACTGACAAGTCTTCGTCGCAGTGTGACGGATGAAACCAAAGGGGCGGAAGGGTTTTGGTGATATTCAGACCCGAGCGATCAGCTGCGGTATGAAGCGGTGCGCGCCGAATCCGGCGTGCACCAGGATGGCCGTGTCGATCACTGATCGGTCACGGGTTCGGCGCGGCGCCCAGAAAACGCAAACGGACGTTCCTAGGCTCGGCGGCGTGAACGATCGATACGGTTCCGACGTGCTTGCCCGCGACCCGCACGGTTCCCGGCGACCCCGGTCCACCGAGCAGGTTGCCGAAATGGGCCTGGTGATCGAGGACGCCCAAACCGGTTACGTGGGCGCGATCGTCGCCGTCGAGTACGGGCGGATGCAACTCGAGGACCGCAACGGCCGCAGGAAGTCCTTCCCGATCGGCCCCGGCTACCTCATCGACGGCAAGCCGGTGATCATCAACCCGCCACGGCGAAAGGCGCCCACCGCGCCGACCCGCACGGCGTCGGGCTCGGTGGCGGTGACCGGCGGGCGGGCCAAGGTGGCGCTGGCCAGCCGGATCTACGTCGAGGGACGCCACGACGCCGAACTCGTCGAGCAGGTGTGGGGTCACGACCTCCGGGTGGAGGGCGTGGTGGTCGAGTACCTCGGCGGCATCGACGACCTCTCTGCCATCGTCGCGGAGTTCCAGCCGGGGCCCGGCCGCAGGCTCGGCGTGCTCGTCGACCACCTGGTGGCAGGCTCGAAGGAGACCCGCATCGCCGACGCGGTGAAACGCGGACCGGGCGGCGCCAACACGCTCGTCGTCGGCCACCCGTACATCGACGTCTGGCAGGCCGTGAAACCGTCTCGGCTGGGGCTCGAGGCATGGCCGGTGATACCGCGTGGAACGGACTGGAAGCACGGCATCTGCGCGGCCCTTGGATGGCCACACGCCGAGCAGGCCGACATCGCCGAGGCGTGGCGGCGGATCCGCGGCAGGGTGCGCGACTGGAACGACCTCGAGCCTGCCCTCATCGGCAGGGTCGAGGAACTCATCGACTTCGTCACCCAGCCCGCCGACTGATCCGTGGTAAGCCTGAGCTGTGTCTGATGTCGGTCTGTTCGACCTCGGCGGTGATTCACCGCGCGCCGAGCTGAGTTACGGCGAGCCCGCTTCGGCGTCGGCACCCCTTGCCGTGCGGATGCGCCCCGCGGGTCTCGACGAGGTCGTCGGGCAGGATCACCTGCTACGGCAGGGCTCACCGCTGCGTCGCCTCGTCGAGGGATCCGGCGCCGCGTCGGTGATCCTCTACGGCCCGCCGGGCACCGGCAAGACCACGCTGGCATCGCTGATCTCGCAGGCCACCGGCAGGCGGTTCGAGGCGCTGTCGGCGCTTTCGGCGGGGGTCAAGGAGGTGCGCGCCGTCTTGGAGCAGGCGCGGGTGGCGCTACTCCGTGGACAGCAGACCGTGCTGTTCATCGACGAGGTGCACCGGTTCTCCAAGACTCAGCAGGACGCGCTTCTGGCTGCCGTCGAGAACCGCGTGGTGCTCCTGGTCGCGGCCACCACCGAGAACCCGTCGTTCTCCGTCGTTGCGCCCTTGCTGTCGCGGTCGTTGATCCTGCAGTTGCAGCCGCTGAACCCGGAGGCGATCCGGGCGGTCGTCGAACGCGCCGTCGCCGACCCCCGCGGCCTGAACGGCGCGGTCGCCGTCGGTCCCGATGCGATCGACCTGCTGGTGCGGCTGGCGGCGGGCGATGCCCGCCGGGCCCTCACCGCGCTGGAGGTGGCTGCCGAGGCGACCGATCGGGTGACGGTCGAGACGGTCGAGCAATCGCTGGACAAGGCGGCCGTTCGCTACGACCGCGACGGCGATCAGCACTACGACGTGATCAGCGCGTTCATCAAGTCGGTACGGGGATCCGACGTGGACGCCGCCCTGCACTACCTGGCTCGGATGCTGACCGCGGGGGAGGACCCACGGTTCATCGCGCGCCGGCTGATGATCCTGGCCAGCGAGGACATCGGGATGGCCGACCCGACCGCGCTGCCGACGGCGGTCGCTGCCGCGCAGACCGTGCAGCTCATCGGCCTTCCAGAGGCGCAGCTGACGCTCGCGCACGCGACGGTGCACCTGGCGTCGGCCCCCAAGTCGAACGCAGTGACCACGGCGTTGGGCGCCGCGATGGCCGACATCAAGGCCGGCAAAGCGGGTCTGGTACCACCGCACCTGCGCGACGGCCACTACTCCGGTGCCGCGGCTCTGGGCAACGCACAGGGCTACAAGTACCCGCACGATGATCCCGATGGTGTTGTGCCGCAACAATACTCACCGGACGAGGTGGTGGGCGCGGACTACTATCGGCCCACCTCGCACGGTGCCGAACGCGAGATCGCCACGCGGCTCGACAAGCTGCGCGCGATCATCCGCAAGAAGCGCTGAGATCCGGCGAAATGACCCCTTGACACCTGCGTGCAGGCCTTCTACGTTGGTAGTCAATCAATTGGTTGATCAAGGTAAAGGTTGACTATTGAGGAGTGACGAAGATGCGGAGACGGGGTTGGACCGCGCCTTCCTGGCGCTGGCCGATCCGGTCCGTCGGGCCATCGTGGCGAGATTGTCGCGCGGTCCGGCGACGGTCAACGAGTTGGCCGCACCGTTCGACATCACGAAACAGGCAGTGTCCAAGCACATTCAGGTGCTCGAGCAGGCGGGCCTCGTCACCCGAAGCCGGGATGCCCAACGCAGGCCGGTGCACCTGGACGCGGAGGCACTGGAGCGGCTGACGGCCTGGATCGACCGATACCGGTTGGACGCCGAACGCAACTACCGCCGGCTCGACGGGCTGCTGGCGGCGATGACCGCACACAACATCGAACACGAGGGGAAGAACCCATGACGAACGCACTCAACCTGCTGGCGCCGGTCGACACGCTGGCGATCGACTACACCCGCGACTTCGCCGCACCGGTGTCGGCAGTGTTCCGTGCCCACTCCGACCCGGACCTCGTCAAGCAGTGGATGGGTCCGTCGCGCAACGAGATGACCATCGAGCGTTGGGACTTCCGCACCGGCGGCGGCTACCGGTATCTGCACCGCGGGCCGGACGGCGGCGAATACTGGTTCAACGGCGTCTTCCACACCGTCCGCGACGACGAATTCCTGATCCAGACCTTCGAATTCGAGCTCGCCCCCGACATGGTGAACATCGAGTTCATGTGGTTCGAGGATCTCGGCAGTGGACGAAGCCGGCTGCGGGGCCGGTCGATCTGCCCGAGCATCGAGGCGCGCGACGGGCTGCTGTCCTCCCCGATGGAGAGCGGCATGACCGAGGGCTACGACCGACTGGAAGCGCTGGTGGCCTCCTAACGGTGAAGCAGTCCGCCCTTGCGGCGTCCCATCATTGCGGAGACCAGGGCGACGCCGACGGCGGCCACCAGGACCTGGACGAGCAGTTCGAGCCAGTCGATGCCGTTGGTGGCGGTCGGAATTCCCATCGCCCTTGCCAGCGCGGTGCCGACGAAGGCGGCCACGATGCCGACCAGAACGGTGACCAGCATGGAGATGTTCTGCTTGCCTGGCGCGACCAGGCGGCCGAGCACGCCGATCACTATCCCGATGAGGATCGCGGTGATGATGCCTGTGATTGTCATGTCTTCCTCCAGGGGAACCATTTGATGAATGAGCAGTACCCCTGGCGCGCAGACGCAAACGCCGACGATCAAGAGCCATGATCAGGACCTGTGGATCACGTCGAAGGTCTGATCAACTGCGTTTGCTCACCAAGGTCACCAAGGGACCCGGATCACGCGCAGCTGGAATCGCCAATTCTGCGATTGTGGACGGCTAGCTCGTGCGGATCGCAATCAACTCCAATCCCGAAACTGATGATCTGTTCGGGGTGGATGCGAATCAATGACCCGTCGCGTCTGTCGCCTGGCGAGGCAGAGGCGTTGATCGCCTCGGCGTGTCCGCGAATTTCTACACAGCGCACACGCCACGGATCGATTGAGGCGAGGTCGTCGACGACGAACGCCACACGCCCGTTGTCGGACACGTTCCGGAACTTCTGGCTCGAGGCCATGTTGATACCGGCTACGTCAAAGGAACCGGTCTCGGGGTCGAAGGTGTAGCAGACCGGGCTGACTTGGAGGCTGCCTCCCGGCTGAATGGTGGCCATTCGGCCCAGCCGCTGGGCAAGCAAGTACGCGATCTCTGCGTCGGTGAACACGAAAACTCCTGAGGGGATTGGACAACATGAACATGCCGCCACCTCCTCCCCAGTTGATCCGGGGCCTCGCGCCCACCTGCGACGTCTTACTCGGGTGCGGGATACGGAGTTCCGAGACCAATTTAGCGCACCAGCTTCGCGAACGTGCGACCGCTCACCGTCGCCAGCATTGACCTCGACGCCAGACCGTCGGATCAACACAGGCCGTGACGATTCCTCGTGGTCAGGCCAGCTCGGGCACCCGCAGATGCGCAAGCACCAGCTCGAATTCGCCTTCGGCAACCTCGGAGGCACCCGCTGCGCGGATCGACTCGACCTTGAGTGCCCTGGCCTGGTCCCGGTTGCGCTCCATGGCGGCGCGGCTGCCGTAGGACACCGAGCACACCGCGCGTCCCGATCCACGTTCGGCCATCAGGCTCGCGCTGCGGAACCCGTCGAGGTGCTCGACCTGAGGCAGCACCGAGGAACGGAAGTACTCGATGCCCGCGTCCATCTGGTCGGCAGGTAGGGCAAGCCAGGTGGCGCGCACGCAGGCACCGGTGTCGGAGCTGCGCTCGCGATGCAGAACGGCGAGCTCCCACACCTCGACCGTCGCGCGACCACCGAATGCCTCGGCGGCCCGATCACGAAGCGGCCCAATGCCGTCCGCGCTCGCGCGCTGGGCCTCGTCGGTTTCCCACGCGCTGGTGGCGATGCACTCGCCGGAATGCCGGTCGACCACCAGCGACAGCCCGATGAAGCCAGCCATCTCCTGAAGCGCTGGCATCACGTCCTCGCGGACACACGAGATTCCTGCGTCGATCAACGTCGGCTGTGCAGCGAAAGTGGTAGTTCGTGCGAACACGATCCACCTCCCTTGTCGGGTCGGGGCGGCGCCCCGGTAGCGCCACCGCTCCACCGACAACTGTCCTCCGTCGGATTTGCCGAGGCAATGGTGTTCGGGGCCTGGGTTGCGGGCGGCTCGTAGGCTCGGAACCGTGCAAACCGAGGTACTCGACGTCGACACCTCCCGACGGCGGACGGTCGATCTGACCGACGACGTGCGGGCGTTCTGTGCAGGGCGCGGCCCCAACGCCGCGGGCCTGTGCAACGTGTTCGTCCCACACGCCACCGCGGGGGTGGCCATCATCGAGACGGGTGCCGGGTCGGACGACGACCTGGTCGACACGCTGGAGCGGCTGCTGCCGCGCGACGATCGCTACCGTCACGTGCACGGTGCACCAGGACACGGGGCGGACCACGTCTTGCCAGGCATCGTGTCGCCGTCGGTGACGGTGCCGGTGCAGGATGGCAAACCGCTGCTGGGGACGTGGCAGAGCGTCGTGCTGGTCGACCTCAACGGCGACAATCCCCGCCGCTCGGTCAGGTTGAGCTTCATCGACGGTTGACCGGCACCGGGTCGCAACCCGCGGCTGTCAACCACCCGAATACCGACCGGTACTGTAATGCGGTCGAGAAACTCCAGCATTTAAGGACAACAGGACGTGCAGACACACGAGATCAGGAAGCGCTTCCTCGATCACTTCGTGAAGGCGGGCCACACCGAAGTGCCAAGCGCATCGGTGATCCTCGACGACCCCAACTTGTTGTTCGTCAACGCCGGCATGGTGCAGTTCGTGCCCTACTTCCTTGGCCAGCAGACGCCGCCATGGGACCGCGCGACCAGCGTGCAGAAGTGCATCCGCACGCCTGACATCGACGAGGTCGGCATCACCACCCGGCACAACACGTTCTTCCAGATGGCGGGCAACTTCTCGTTCGGCGACTACTTCAAGAAGGGCGCCATCGAGTTCGCGTGGACCCTGCTGACCAACCCCCAGGACCAGGGTGGCTACGGGTTCGAGCCCGAAAGGCTTTGGGCCACCGTCTATCTCGATGACGACGAAGCCATCGCGCTGTGGCAGGAGGTGGCCGGGCTGCCGCCGGAGCGCATCCAGCGCCGCGGCATGGCCGACAACTACTGGTCGATGGGCATCCCTGGGCCGTGCGGGCCGTCGTCGGAGATCTACTACGACCGCGGGCCCGATTACGGGATCGATGGCGGGCCCGAGGCCAACGAGGACCGCTACATCGAGATCTGGAACCTCGTCTTCATGCAGAACGAGCGCGGCGGGGGCACCAGCAAGGAGGACTTCGAGATCCTCGGGCCGTTGCCGCGCAAGAACATCGACACCGGCATGGGCGTCGAGCGGGTGGCGTGCCTGCTGCAGGACGTCGACAACGTCTACGAGACGGATCTGGTGCGACCGGTCATCGATCTGGTCGCAGGAATCGCCCCGCGCGGATACGGCGTCGGCAACCACGACGACGACGTCCGGTACCGGATCATCGCCGACCACAGCCGCACCGCGGCGATCATCATCGGCGACGGCGTCAGCCCCGGCAACGACGGCCGCGGCTACGTGCTGCGCCGCCTGCTGCGCCGGGTGATCCGGTCGGCCAAGCTGCTCGGCATCGATACCCCGATCGTCAGCGATCTCATGGTCACGGTGCGCGACGAGATGGGCCCGTCGTACCCCGAACTCGTCACGGACTTCGACCGGATCCGGCGCATCGCCGTGGCCGAGGAGACCGCGTTCAATCGCACGCTGGTCGCCGGTTCGCGGCTGTTCGAGGACGCCGCCAACTCGACGAAGTCGTCGGGAGCCACGGTGCTGACCGGCACCGATGCGTTCACCCTGCACGACACCTACGGCTTCCCGATCGAGCTGACCCTGGAGATGGCAGCCGAGACCGGGCTGACCGTCGACGAGGAGGGCTTCCGCGGCCTGATGGCCGAGCAGCGGCAACGCGCCAAGGCCGACGCCGCGGCGCGCAAGCACGCCCACGCCGACCTGACCGCCTACCGCGAACTGGTCGACGCGGGCCCGACGGAGTTCACCGGGTTCGACGAGCTCAGTTCCGAGGCAAGGATTCTCGGCATCTTCGTCGACGGCAAGCGGGTTCCCGTCGTCTCGCACGGTACCGAGAACCTCGCAGGCGACCGCGTCGAGCTCATCCTCGACCGCACCCCTCTGTACGCCGAATCCGGCGGCCAGATCGCCGACGTCGGCTCGATCAGCGGCACCGGCTCCAGCCAGGCCGCCAAGGCCGCCGTCACCGACGTGCAGAAGATCGCCAAGACGCTGTTCGTGCACCGCGTCACCGTCGAGTCCGGCGAGTTCGTCGAGGGTGACACCGTGGTAGCGGCCGTCGACCCGAAGTGGCGCCATGGCGCCACCCAGGGGCACTCCGGCACCCACATGGTGCACGCTGCACTGCGACAGGTGTTGGGCCCCAACGCCGTTCAGGCCGGTTCGCTGAACCGGCCCGGCTACCTGCGGTTCGACTTCAACTGGCAGGGCGCGTTGAGCGACGAGCAACGCGAACAAATCGAGGTCGTCACCAACGAGGCCGTCCAGGCCGACTTCGCCGTGAACACCATGTACACCAAGCTCGAGAAGGCCAAGGCGATGGGCGCGATGGCGCTCTTCGGCGAGGCCTACCCGGAGGACGTCCGGCTGGTCGAGATCGGTGGCCCCTTCTCACTCGAACTCTGCGGTGGTACGCACGTGCACAACTCTGCACAGATCGGACCCGTCACTGTTCTCGGTGAATCGTCGGTGGGCTCCGGGGTCCGTCGCGTCGAGGCCTACGTCGGACTCGACTCGTTCAAGTACCTGGCCAAGGAACGCGCGCTGATGGCAGGCCTGGCGTCGTCGTTGAAGGTGCCCTCGGACGAGGTACCCGGCAGGGTCGCGAACCTCGTCGAGCGACTCAAGGTTGCCGAGAAGGAACTGGACCGTGCCCGTTTGGCGAACGCGCGGGCAGCTGCGGTGAACGCGGCCGCAGGCGCCGAACAAGTCGGTAAGGTCCGACTCGTGGCACAGCGGATGGCCGGCGGGATGTCGGCGGCCGATCTGCGCAGCCTCGTCGGCGACATCCGCGGCAAGCTCGGCTCCGACCCCGCGGTGGTCGCACTGATTGCGGAGGGCGACGACGACGCGGTGCCCTTCGTGGTGGCCACCACCCCGGCCGCCCAAGACCTGGGCCTGTCCGCCAACGATCTCGTCAAGACGCTCGGCGCGGCCGTGAACGGCCGTGGTGGCGGCAAGGCCGACCTCGCGCAGGGGTCCGGCACCGGTGCCTCAGGAATCGATGCGGCCCTCGCCGCGCTTCGTGCCGAGGTGGCACGGAGCCAGCGGAGCTGACTTAGTGGGCCAGACCGAGGACCGTCTGCCTGACCGGCCAGGAGACAGCCTGAACCCCCCTGACCCGGGGCGCGGGCGACGGCTCGGCATCGACGTGGGTACGGTCCGCATCGGTGTGGCCAGCAGTGATCCGGACGGGATCCTCGCGACCCCAGTGGAGACGGTTCGGCGTGACCGCACCGACAAGCACGTGAAGCGACTGGCCCGGCTCGTCGCCGAAATGGACGTGGTAGAGGTGGTAGTTGGACTGCCGCGCACCCTGGCCGAGCGGACCGGGCCGTCGGCCGTCGACGCGATCGGCGTCGCCGACGCGCTCGGCGCCCGCATCACGCCGATCCCAGTACGGCTGGCCGACGAGCGTCTCACCACGGTGACTGCGCAGCGCGAGCTGCGGGAGGCTGGCATCAAAGCGAAGGGACAGAGGGCCATGATCGATCAGGCCGCCGCGGTCGGCATTCTGCAGACCTGGCTGGATCAGCGGCGGGCCACTCTGGCCGATCGTTCCGGAGCGGCCGATGGCTGACGACTGGGCTCGCGAGCGCACCGAGCCCGTGTCCGTCGGCAGGCCGCGTCGCAGCATGAGCCGCACCGAACGCGCTCGTGCGACGCGCAAGCGCCGCAACCGCCGGACGATGACCGGAGTCGCGGTCGCTGCCCTCATCTTCATGGTGATCGGCACGGTGTTCCTCGGCTCCCGGCTCTGGCACGGGCTTTTCGGCGCAGGGGACGACTACCAGGGCGACGGCGTCAACGACGTCGTCATCGAGGTGCACAACGGCGACTCCACGACCGCGATCGGCCAGACGCTGCTCGACCACAAGGTGATCGCGACAGTGCCTGCCTTCGTCAACGCCGCCGCGGGCAACGCGGCGATCTCGGCGATCCAGCCAGGGTTCTACAAAGTGCGTACCGAAATCCCTGCAGCGAATGCCGTTGCGCGACTTGCCGATGCGCAGAACCGAGTCGGACGGCTGGTGATCCCGGAAGGTCGCCAGCTCGACGACATCGCCGACGTCAAGACCAATGCCGTCACACAGGGCGTGTTCACGCTGATCTCCGAGGCCACCTGCGTACAGCTCGACGACACCAAGCAATGCGTCAAGGCCGATGATCTCAAGCAGGCGGCGGGCTCGGCGGACCCGTCGGCGCTGTCCATCCCGGAGTGGGCGCTCGGACCGATCAAGGGCCTCGGCAACGACCACCGCCGCCTCGAGGGGCTGATCGCGCCGGGCACCTGGAACGTGGATCCGTCGGCGTCCGCTCAGGACATCCTCGCCACCCTGATCGCAAGCAGCAGCAGACAGTACGAGCAGGAGGGGCTGCTCGAGGCGGGCAAGGCCGCCAACCTGTCGCCGTACCAGATCCTGACCGTGGCGTCGCTTGTGCAGCGCGAGGCCAAACCCCAGGACTTCGCCAAGGTGGCGAGGGTCATCTACAACCGGCTGGCCGAACCCGAGCACAACCGCCTCGAGTTCGACTCGACGGTGAACTATCCGCTCGATCGGCAAGAGGTGGCCACCACCGACGGTGATCGCGCGCAGAACACACCGTGGAATACCTATGTGCGCGAAGGCCTTCCGGCAACGCCGATCTGCTCACCCGGCCAGCCCGCTCTGGCTGCCGCGGAGAACCCGGAGCCCGGGGACTGGCTGTACTTCGTCACCGTCGACATGACGGGCACCACGCTGTTCACCCGCGACTATCAGCAGCACCTGGCGAACATCGAACTCGCCAGGCACAACGGTGTCCTCGACAGCGCCCGCTAACGGCCCACGCCGGGCGGCGGTCCTCGGGTCGCCGATCGTGCACTCCCGGTCGCCGCAGCTGCACCTCGCGGCGTACCGCGAGCTCGGCCTTACCGACTGGACCTACGAGCGCATCGAATGTACTGCCGGCGAATTGCCGTCGCTGGTTGGCGGTTTCGGGCCCGAGTGGGTCGGGGTGTCGGTCACCATGCCAGGCAAGTTCGCCGCTCTGGCGTTCGCCGACGAGCGCACCACGCGCGCCGAGCTCGTCGGATCGGCCAACACGCTGGTGCGCACGGAGGCCGGCTGGCGCGCTGACAACACCGACGTCGACGGCGTCATCGGAGCGCTGGGCGCCAAGCTCGAGGGGAACCCGTCCGGCGTCGAGCGCGCCGCCGTGCTCGGCTCGGGCGGCACCGCGCCCGCCGCACTCGTCGGGCTGGTGGAACTCGGAGCGGCCGACGTGTCGATCGTCTCGCGCAATCGCGACAAGGCCGAACCCCTCCTTGCCCTCGGCGCCCGGCTCGGCGTCGCCGTGCGGTGGGTCGAGCTCGGTGTGCCGCTCGGCGACGTGGACGCCGTCGTCAACACGCTGCCCGCGAGCGTCGCCGCCGAACACGCCGCCACGGTGGCGGGGGCGAGGCTGTTGCTCGACGCGATCTACGACCCATGGCCGACGCCGCTGGTCGAGGTGATCGCCGCGGCGGGCGGTCGGGTGGTCAGTGGCCTGGACATGCTGCTGCACCAGGCCTTCGCGCAGGTGGAGCTGTTCACCGGGCGGCCCGCGCCGAAAGAGGCGATGAGAGCCGCCCTCGGCTGACGTTAGCCTTCGAAGATGGGGGCGGGGGTGGCCTGCGCGTGCGTGCTGGCCTGGTTCGTGGCGCTGACGGTGTACGACATCCGGCAGCGGCGACTGCCCAATGCGCTGACGTTGCCGGGTGCCGTGGTGGTGCTTGCCGTCGCGGTGGTCACCGGCCGCGGTGTGCCCGCGATCGTCGGTGCGTTGGCCTTGACGCTGCTCTACCTCGGCGCACACCTGGTGGCGCCCGCGGGCATGGGCGCTGGTGACGTCAAGCTGGCGGTCGGCGTCGGTGCGCTCACCGGATCCTTCGGCGCCGACGCGTGGGTGCTTGCGGCGCTGGGCGCCCCGGTGCTGACCGTGCTGTGGGCGGTGGCCGTCGCGTTCCGAGGCATGGATTCCACGGTGCCGCACGGTCCGTCGATGTGCGCGGCCGCTGCCGTCGCGGTCGCTCTCGTCGTTTTCTAGTTGCGTACCTGGTTACGTTCGTACGGTGGAGATGATCGGTTCGCGGCAACGTAGCCAGCCCGCGCCGCCGTGGGCGATCTTCGACGACCTCTGCGACCCGCATCGGCAACCGGGCCGACCGTGGCTGCTGCTTCTCGACGACGAAATCGCCCCGGTAATCGTCGAATCCGATCGGCCCAGCCACGTCGTCTGGTCATCGCTGTGGCTCAAGCGGCCCGATGCGCGCCTGCAGTTCGACCTGATACCAGGGGACCGCGGCACCGATCTGCGCTGGACCCTCTACGTCGACGAGCCGGTGCCGGACGCGAGCCTCACCGGGCACATGCGCAAGCGAATCGGTGAACTCATCAACGCCAACCTGCGCCACACCTACGGCAGCTGAGCTCTGGTGCCCTGCGCGACTTCTGCA
>Ga0105237_10002052_pt1 | contig 25598 bp, 27 predicted proteins | sample KBSC24metaG_FD_81520 | JGI IMG/M metagenome (GOLD analysis project Ga0105237, IMG submission 81520) | Corn rhizosphere microbial communities from Kellogg Biological Station, Michigan, USA - KBS C2-4 metaG | ecosystem: Host-associated > Plants > Roots > Rhizosphere > Soil | place: Michigan, USA...
ACCAGGTCGGCCTGCTCGCGCCGGCGCTGCTCGTCGTGCTGCGGCTGATCCAGGGCTTCGCGGTGGCCGGCGAGATCTCCGGCGCCAGCTCGATGATCCTGGAGCATGCGCCGTTCGGGCGCCGCGGCTTCTTCTCCAGCTTCACCTTGCAGGGCGTGCAGGCCGGGCAGATCCTGGCCGCGGCGGTGTTCCTGCCGCTGGCGCACTACATGCCGGCGGATGCCTTCAATTCCTGGGGCTGGCGCATTCCGTTCCTGCTCAGCTTCATCGTGATCGTCGCCGGCTACATCATTCGCCGCGAAGTCGATGAAACGCCGGCGTTCGCCGAAGTCGACGAGAAGGGCGCGGTGCCGAAGGCGCCAGTGATCCAGGCGGTGGTCGAGAGCTGGCGCGACATGCTGCGCGTGATGTGCTGCTCGCTGATGAACGTGATCCCGGTGGTGACCACGATCTTCGGCGCGGCCTACGCAGTGCAGCCGGGCTACGGCATCGGCTTCGAGAAGGACATCTACCTGTGGATCCCGGTGCTCGGCAACATCGTCGCGGTGTTCGTGATCCCCTTCGTCGGCAACCTGTCGGACAAGATCGGCCGGCGGCCGCCGATCATCATCGGCGCGCTCGCCTCGGGCCTGCTGTCCTTCGGCTATCTCTACGCGATCAGCATCCACCACGTGCCGCTGGCGATCGCGATGTCGCTGCTGATGTGGGGCGTGGTCTACCAGGGCTACAACGCGATCTTCCCGAGCTTCTACCCGGAGATGTTCCCGACGCGCACGCGCGTCTCGGGCATGGCGATCTCGCAGAACCTGGGCACCTTGGTGACCGCGATGCTGCCGGCGCTGTTCGTCGCGGTGGCGCCCCCCGGAGCGACCAACATCCCGATGATGATCGGCTCGATCACCTTGGGCGTGACCCTCGTCGCGGCGATTTCCGCATGGACGGCGCGCGAGACCTATCGGGTGCATCTGAACGACCTCGGCAACCCGAACGCGGTGCCGGTCGACAAGCCGGTGTATGACCGGATGCGCGAGGAGACGATCGCCTCCGCCGCGATGCACGGCGCGGCGTCGGCCTGAGGGACACCCCCGGGCGACATCGATGTCGCCGAGCCGGCGGCAGCTCCCGAGGGCTGCCGCCGGCTTTTTGGCTTTCAGGCGGCGCGCACCGCGGTGCGGCGCCCATCGACCACTCCGCGTCGCCCCGGGCAAGGCAGGCTGTAGCGGACGCAGGCTAGGATCCCGGGCCGGTTCAACCTATCGCAGGCGCTCTCGCCATGACGCCAGTCTCCGATACGCCCGCTTCGCCCGCCGCCCCGCGCCATTCGCGCTGGACCGCGCTCAAGCTGCGCGTCCTCGAGCGCCTCGCACTCTGGCGGCCGAACTCGATCCTGCTGTGGGCCGCGCTCGCCGGCGTGCTCGGCGCCCTGGCCACGCTCGCCTTCCGCGAAGCGGTGCACGCCCTCCAGTGGCTGATGACGCGTCAGCACGGCGCCCTGGTCGAAACCGCGATGCTGCTGCCGCCCTGGCAGCGGGTCGCGGTGCCGACCCTGGGCGGACTGCTGGCCGGCGGCGTGCTCGAGTGGATGCGCCGTCGCAAAGATGCCCGTGGCGCGCCCGACTACATGGAGGTGATCTCGCTCGGCAACGGCGTCATCGGCGCCGGGCAGACGCTGGTGCGCAGCCTGTCGTCCGCGCTGTCGGTGGGCTCGGGCGCGTCGATAGGCCGTGAGGGTTCGATGGTGCAGCTGGCGGCGCTGGTCGCCTCGCTGCTGGGGCGTGCCGCGGCGTTCAACGAGGCGCGGCTTCGCCTGCTGGTGGCCTGCGGCAGCGCGGCCGGTATCGCCGCGGCCTACAACGCACCGATCGCCGGCGCATTGTTCGTCTCGGAGATCGTGCTGGGCTCGATCGCGATGTCGGCCTTCGGTCCGTTGCTGGTCGCCTCGGTCACGTCCAGCCTGGTCGTGCACCAGGTGCTCGGCTACCGGCCGACCTACGACATGCCCTCTTTCCTGACCATCGGCGGCGCCGACGTGCTGCCCTACGTCGGCCTGGGCATCGTGGTCGGCATCGCGGCCCCGCAGTTTCTGCGCCTGCTCGACACGTCCAAGACGGTCTTCATCCGCATGCGGATCGCTTTGCCATGGCGGCTGGCGCTCGGTGGCCTGGTCGTGGGCCTGTTGTCGCTGCAAGTGCCCGACGTCTGGGGCAACGGCTACGACACCGTCAGTTCGATCCTGAACAGCGACTGGACCTGGCGCGCCCTGCTCGTGGTGCTGGTCTTCAAACTGCTGGCCACCGGCGCCACGGTCGGCTCCGGCGCGGTCGGAGGTGTCTTCACGCCGACCTTGTTCGTCGGCGCCGTGATCGGCGCCCTCTACGCCCAACTGCTGAACCAGGCCGTGCCCGGATTCGCGATGACCAGCGCCTACACCGCGGTCGCGATGGGGGCGATGCTTGCAGCCACCACGCATGCGCCTCTGATGTCGATCCTGATGATCTCGGAGATGATGGCGAGTTATCCGATCGTCCTGCCGCTGATGCTGTCCTGCGTGACGGCCTACAGCGTGGCACGTGTCTTTCGAGCCGACTCGATCTATTCGCGCTCGATGCGCCGGCAGCGCGAAGCGCAGCCTCAGCGCAGCCTGAGCGCGGTGCGCATCGGTGAACTGCTCAAACCGGATCGGCCGAGCCTCGCCCCGGAAACCTCGCTGCTCGAGATCGCAGAGGCATTCACCGATCAGCGGGTGCAATACCTGTACGTCGCCGACGTCGGCGGCCGCTTCATCGGCGCGGTGTCCTTGCACGATGTGCGGCGCGAACTGGATGCCGGTCACGACGCCGTCGTCGCGCGGGATCTGTTGCTGCCCGACTTTCCGGTGCTTCGCCCGGCCATGTGCATCAGCGATGCCTTGCTGCTGTTCGCCAAACACCATGGCGAGCGGCTGCCCGTCGTCGCGGTGGCGGCAGAGGGCGGCAAATTGCTCGGCTCGGTGACAAAAACGGACGTGATGTTCCTGATGCAGGACGGCCTGCAGGTCTGAGCCGGGTCGCGGTCAGCGCCCGCTCACTCGGCGAAGTCCAGCGGCAACCCGACGTAGTTCTCGGCGATCGTGCGCGAGCCCGATTCCGAGTGCAGCAGGTAGTCGAGCTCGGCTTCCTGCAGCTTCGCGCCGATCGGCGTCTCGTCCGGGAAGCGATGCATCAGGCCGGTGAACCACCACGAGAAGCGCTCGGCCTTCCAGATGCGGCGCAGGCAGCGCTCCGAATACCCGTCGATGCCTGCCGCGGAGTGTTCCTGGTAGTGCTCGATCAATGCGCTCGACAGGTATTTCACGTCGGTCGCCGCCAGGTTCAGGCCCTTCGCGCCGGTCGGCGGGACGATGTGCGCCGCGTCGCCGGCGAGGAACATGCGGCCGAAGCGCATCGGCTCGGTGACGAAGCTGCGCAGCGGCGCGATGCTCTTCTCGATCGACGGCCCGGTGATCAGCTGGTCGCGGCCTTGCTGGTCGAGGCGCAGGCGCAGCTCCTGCCAGAAGGCGTCGTCGGTCCACTCTTCGAGGTGGTCGGTCAGCGGCACCTGCAGGTAGTAGCGGCTGCGTGTCAGGCTGCGCTGCGAGCACAGGCCGAAGCCGCGCGGGCTGTTGATGTAGATCAGCTCGTGCGAGACCGGCGGCGTGTCGGAGAGCAGCCCCAGCCAGCCGAACGGATACACCTTCTCGTACTCGCGCAGCGCACTGCGCGGCACGGTGGCGCGGCACACCCCGTGAAAGCCGTCGCAGCCGGCGATGAAGTCGCAGACGATCTCGTGCGACTCGCCGTCCTTGCTGTAGCGCACCTTCGGCTTCGTCGTGTCGAAGTCGTGGATCGTCACGTCGCGCACTTCGTAGACGGTCGGCCGCGATGCCGCCTGACGCGCTTCCATCAGGTCGCGTGTCAGCTCGGTCTGGCCGTAGACCATCACGCACTTGCCGTTCGTCAGCTGCTTCATGTCGATGCGCCGGCGCTTGCCGCCATAGAGCATCTCGAAGCCCTCGTGCACCAGGCCTTGTTCATGCATGCGCCGGCCCAGACCGGCCTCGGTCACCAGGTCGATCGTGACCTGTTCGAGGATGCCTGCGCGGATGCGGCCGAGCACGTACTCGCTGCTCTGGCGCTCGATCAGCACATTGTCGATGCCGGCGTTGCTCAGCAGCTGCGCCAGCAGCAGGCCGGACGGGCCGGCGCCGATGATCGCCACCTGGGTCGTGGTCACTGTCGTCATGTCGTTTCCTTCAGTAGGGCCGGTTCTGCAAGGCTTGCTGCCGGCGGGAGGGCTTCAGAGGGCGCGTGCCGCCGTGCGGCACGATGCGTTCGGATTCATTCGTCGCTGTCTTCCTGCCGGCCTGCCGCGCGGCGCTTCGCGACCGCGGGATGGTGGCGCGCCACGTACTGTTCGGTGGCCATCTCGACCGCCGGCAGGTTGTCGTGCAGGCGGCGCAGCAGGCCGATCAGCGTCTCCTGTTCCGCCTCGCTCAGCACCGCCAGGAAAGCCCGCTCGCGCTCCATCGCGATGCCCATGATCTGGTCGTGCAAGGCGCGGCCCTTCTTCGTCAGGCGCGCGATGCGCAGGCGCCCGTCCTCCGGGCTCAGCTCCAGCGTGATCAGCCCGCCGGCCTGCATGCTCTTGAAGCAGCGGCTGACCGAGGCCTTGTCCATGCCGATCTGCCGGGAGACCTGCTGCGCCGAGACCGAAGGTTCGACCGCCAGCGTCACCAGGCAGCGCCAGGTTTCGATGCCGACGTCGAAGGCGCTCAGGTACTGCTGCGAGGCGCCGCGTGCCAGCTTGTTCGCGATCCAGGTCAGGAAGGCGGGCACGTAGCGTTCGAGGTCGACGACCTCGCCGGTGCCGGCTGCCTTGGCGCCGCTGGGGGCGGGCGGGCGGTGCTTGGCCATCGCTTTACTGCTGGAACTCGGGCATCAGGCTGACGCCGATCGGTGCTTCGAAGCCTTGTTCGCTGCCGTCGGCGTGCATGAAAGTGATATCGGGCATCGTGTCCTTCCTCGAGTCTTCAAACCGGGATCAGGCGCAGCGGCTGCGTATCGAGCGCGCGAGGTCTTACGGCGGGTCAGGAACAAAGATAGTCCGATATGGTTGATAGATCAACCAGTTGGCCGATCAACTTTATGGGGACTTACCCTGAGCTGTGTTGGCGACCGATCGAACTACTGGGCTCCGCCCGCGTTGCCGCTCGGGCACAGCACGCCTTCGAACGCCGGGCGCACGTAGAAGCCCGCGGCGCTCGCCGGTGTCACGTTCGGCGCCCAGCGGTGCAATTCGGCGGCGGCGTTGATCGTCGCGATCGACGTCTGCGCCGCGATCGCCGGGTCGAGCGGGCGCACCGAGCCGTCGACCATGCCGTCGACGATGACGCTGTTCATGCGCTCGGTCAGGCGCCGCAGGGTCGTGCGCACCCGGTCGCGCTGCGCCTTGTCGGGCAGGGCCGAGGTGGCGGTGGCGCGCAGCAGCGGGCCTTCCGCCGAGAGCTGGAATCGCACCAGCGCGCAGGCGGCGGCGCAAGCACGGCTCCAGCCGCTGCCGGAGCAGGTCTCGGCCAGGATCAGCGCCTGCCGCATCACCGCGAAGGTGCGCTCGAAGCACTCGGAGATCAGGTCGAGCTTGTTGTCGTTGTGGTGATAGAACGAACCCTTGGTGACGTTCAGGCGCGCCGAGATCTTGTCGATCGATGCGCCGCGATAGCCCTGTTCGTTGACCAGCACGGTGGCGGCGCGCAGAAAGGCCTCCGACGTGCTCTCGGCGCTGCCGGCCGGCCGCCATGCGGCCTCGGCATCGGGCGGCGACCAGCTCGACCCTGCGCTGCCGATGCCGCCGATCAGGATGTCGCTGACGCGATCGGCAACACGTTCGTATTCGCCCGCTTCATAGCGGCCGATCCACGGCCCCATCCAGTTGGCGACCGACAGCACGATGTGCGCGCGTGCGTTCAGGTCGTCGCGCGTCAGCGCCGCGGTCTCCTCGCCCGTCAGCAGCGTGCGCACGCGCCGGAACATGTTCGTGTAGGCGGCGAACACCTCGGCCCGCTCGGGCAGCGCGCGGATGTCGTTGAAGACGATCAGCGGCGGGTGGCGGCCTTCTTCGATGTCCGCCAGCAAATGTGCGAGGCCGCGCAGGAAGGCGCGCAGGCGCTCCGGCACCGCAGCCGGCTCGGCGGCGGCCAGCGCGAGCGCGTCGAACGCCGCGATCGAGCGCAGCAGGCAGGCCTTCGCCAGGTCTTCCTTCTTGCGGTAGTAGTAGGTCACGCTGTTGGTGACCAGGCCGACGTTGCCGGCGATGTCCGTCAGCGTCGCGCCCCTCAGGCCGTGCTCGTTGAAAAGCAGCGCCGCGGCAGACAGGATCGCCTCGCGCTTTTCCTGGTAGCGCGGCGTCTGCGGGCTGGTCGTGATCGACGTCGGCATGGGGTGGCGGGGTGGGGGCGGCGGATTATGCAATTCGAATGCACGGTTGGTGCGGCCGCATTGAATAGAACTTAGGGTATGTACTCGTGTCTCGCACGTATCTCCCTGTTTTTCAGCTTCTAGTGACCGCTTTTAGAAAATACAGTTTGCCAGATTCGAATGCCTTCTGCTAAGGTTGGCACACCCATCAAGCCGATAGAGCTGAAGCGGAGACGACCGATGAACGACACCGCCGGCCTTGCCGATTTCAGGACCCGGACGCGCGCCTGGCTGGAGGCCAACTGCCCGCCGGAGATGCGCCGGCCGATGGCCAGCGAAGACGACATCTGCTGGGGCGGCCGCCGTTGGCGCTTCGCGTCCGACGCGCAGCGCCTCTGGCTCGAGCGCATGGCCGAGCGCGGCTGGACGGTGCCGGCCTGGCCTCGCGAATATGGCGGCGGCGGGCTCTCGGCCGACGAGGCCAAGGTGCTGGCGCAGGAGATGCGCGCGCTCGGCTGCCGCCTGCCGCTGGCCAGCTTCGGCATCTGGATGCTCGGGCCGGCGCTGCTGAAATTCGGCAGCGAAGCGCAGAAGCGCGAGCACCTGCCGAAGATCGTGCGCGGCGAGATCCGCTGGTGCCAGGGTTATTCCGAGCCGAATGCCGGTTCCGATCTCGCCTCGCTGCAGACCCGCGCCGACGATCGCGGCGACCACTACATCGTCAACGGCCAGAAGATCTGGACGTCGTATGCCGACAAGGCCGACTGGATCTTCTGCCTGGTGCGCACCGACAGCGCCGCGAAGAAGCACACCGGCATCAGCTTCGTGCTGTTCGACATGGCGACGAAGGGCGTCACGACCAAGCCGATCCTGCTGATCTCCGGCAAGTCGCCGTTCTGCGAGACCTTCTTCGACGACGTGCGGGTCGAGAAGGCGAACCTCGTCGGCACGCCCGGCGGCGGCTGGGACGTGGCCAAGTACCTGCTGACACACGAGCGCGAGATGATCGGCAGCATCGGCGAGCGCGCGGCGGCGAAGCCGCTCGGGCAAGCGGCGGCGAGCCTCGTCGGCACCGATGCGCAAGGGCGCCTCGCCGACCCGCTGCTGCGTGCGCAGATGGCCGAGTTCGAGGTCGACGAAGCCGCGTTCCGCGCGACGATGGAACGCTTCGGCGATCTCGCGAAATCGGGGCAGGCCCATCCCGCCTTCTCGTCGGCCTTGAAGTATTACGGCGCCGAGCTGAACAAGCGCCGCCACGAACTGCTGATGGCGGCCGGCGGCAGCGACGCGCTCGAATGGGACAGCGAGCGTTCGAACCACGGCTTTGCCGCGCGCACCTGGCTGCGCACCAAGGGCAACTCGATCGAAGGCGGCACCAGCGAAGTGCAGCTCAACGTGATCGCGAAGCGCATCCTCGAACTGCCTGGCGCTTGAGAGGAGCGCAGACCATGGCACTCGTCCTGACCGAAGAACAAACCATGCTGCGTGACAGCGCACGCACCTTCCTGGCCGACAATGCGCCGGTCGCGCAACTGCGCACGCTGCGCGACGAGCGTGACGGCGATGGCTTCTCGCGGCCGCTGTGGCAGCGCTTCGCGGAGATGGGCTTCACCGGCATCCTGGTGCCGGAAGCGCACGGCGGCCTCGGCCTCGGCCATCTCGAAGCCGGCGTCGTGATGGAAGAGATCGGCCGGCATCTGAGCGTCTCGCCGTTCCTGGCGTCGAGCGTCGTCGCGGTGACCGCGATCCGTGCGGCCGGCAGAGAGGCGCAGCAGGCGCGCTGGCTGCCCGCGCTGGCGAACGGCGAGCGCATCGCGAGCCTGGCGGTCGATGAAGCGTCGAAACACCGGCCGCAACACATCGCACTGCAGGCGCGCCGCGATGGCGATGGCTGGGTGCTGAACGGCGAGAAGAGCTTCGTCGTCTGCGGCGCGGCGGCGGACGATTTGATCGTCGCCGCGCGCAGCGCCGGCGAGGCCGATGACGCGCAGGGCATCGGCCTGTTCGTCGTGCCGCGCGCCGCGTCCGGCATCGAGACCGAAAGTGTCGCGATGGTCGATTCGCAGCGTGCCGCGCGCATCCGGTTCCTCAGCGTGAACGTGGCGGCCGATGCGGTGCTGGGTCCACCCGATGGCGGTGGCGCCGCACTGCAGGCCGCGCTCGATGCCGGCCGTGCGGCTGCGGCAGCGGAGCTGCTGGGCATCGCCGACGAAGCCTTCGCACGCACCGTCGCCTACCTGAAGGAGCGCAAGCAGTTCGGCCGCTTGATCGGCGAATTCCAGGGCTTGCAGCACCGCGCGGCGATGCTCTATGTCGACATCGAGCTGGCCCGCGCCGCGGTCATCAAGGCCCAGCAAAGCCTGGATGCCGACCCCGCCGCGGCGAGCGAGGCCGTCTCGGTGGCCAAGGCCCGCGCCGGCAGGAGCGCGACGCTCGCGGTGCAGGAGGGCGTGCAAATGCACGGCGGCATGGGCATGACCGACGAGTTCGAGATCGGCTTCTTCATGAAGCGCGCGCGGGTGCTGCAGGAGCTGTACGGCGACGCGAACTTCCAGGCCGACCGCCTCGCCGCGAGCCGCGGCTACTGAACGCGGTCCGAAGCACTCGAAAGGACAACGATGAACAACCCCTCCTTCGTCAGCAGCGCGATCGACGCCGAGCTCGCCGTGATCACGATGAACCGGCCGCCGATCAACGGGCTCGGCCTGCCGCTGCGCGCCGGCATCGTCGATGCGCTGGACCAGGCGAATGCGAACCCCGCCGTCAAGGCGATCGTGCTGACCGGCACGCCACGGGCGTTTTCGGGCGGCGCCGATGTCACCGAGTTCGGCACGCCGAATGCCGCGCGCGAGCCGAGCCTGCGCACCGTGATCTCGGTGCTGGAGGACAGTGCCAAGCCGGTGATCGCCGCCATCGCCGGGCAGTGCCTGGGCGGCGGGCTGGAGCTGGCGCTCGGCGCGCACTTCCGCGTCGCGCTGGCCGATGCATCGCTCGGCCTGCCCGAGGTCAAGCTCGGCCTGCTGCCGGGCGCCGGCGGCACGCAGAGGCTGCCGCGCCTGATCGGGCTCGAAGCCGCGCTGAACATCATCGTCTACGGTGCGCCGGTGGCCGCGGCAAAGTTCGAGGGCACGCCGTTGATCGACCGGATCATCGACGGTGAGCTCGTTGCCGGTGCGAGCGCGTTCGCGCGCCAGCTGATCGCCGAAGGCCGGCCGGTGAAGCGCGTGTGCGACCTGAAGCTGGATGACCCGCGGGCCGAAGCGCTGCTGCAGTTCGCGCGCAACACGGTCGCGGCCGGCGCGAAGAACTTCCCGGCGCCGCTGAAGTGTGTCGAGGCGGTCGCGAACGCGCTGAACAAGCCTTTCGACGAAGGCCTGCGGCTCGAACGCGAAGCCTTCATCGCGCTGATGGCGACGCCGGAATCGCGAGCGCTGCGCCACGTCTTCGCGGCCGAGCGCGCAGCGGCGAAGCTGCCGGACGTGCCGGCGGAGACGCCGCTGCGCAACATCGCCAGAGTCGGCGTGATCGGCGCCGGCACGATGGGTGGCGGCATCACGATGAACTTCCTCAGCGCCGGCATGCCGGTCGTGCTGCTGGAGACGAAGCAGGAAGCGCTCGACAAGGGCCTCGCGACGATCCGCAAGAACTACGAGAACTCGATGAAGAAGGGCAAGCTGACGCCGGCCCAGGTCGACGAGCGCATGGCCCGCGTCACGCCGACCCTGGCCTACGACAGCTTCCGCGACGTCGACCTCGTGATCGAGGCGGTGTTCGAGAACATGGAGGTGAAGCAGACGGTGTTCCGCACCCTGGATGAAGTCTGCAAGCCCGGCGCGATCCTCGCCTCGAACACCTCGTACCTGAACCTCGACCGGATCGCGTCGTTCACGCAGCGGCCGCAGGACGTGATCGGCCTGCACTTCTTCAGCCCAGCGAACGTGATGCGGCTGCTCGAAGTCGTGCGCGGCGCGAAGACCGCGCCGGACGTGCTCGCGACTTCGATGGCGCTGGCGAAGAAGATCGGCAAGATCGCAGTGGTCTCGGGGGTTTGCGACGGCTTCATCGGCAACCGCATGCTGGCGCGCTACGGCGCGGCCGCGAACGGCCTGATCAACGCCGGCGCGCTGCCGCAGCAGATCGATGGCGCACTGCAGAGGTTCGGCATGGCGATGGGGCCGTTCCGCATGGGCGATCTGGCCGGGCTCGACATCGGCTGGGCGACGCGCAGGCGCAAGGCGGCCGAGGCGGGCATCGAGATGAAGCCGGTGGTCGCCGATCGTTTGTGCGAAGCGGGGCGTTTCGGCCAGAAGACCGGCGCCGGCTGGTATCGCTATGAAGCCGGCCAGCGCGATCCGATTCCCGATCCGCTGACCGAGCAGCTGATCGCGCAATACCGCAGCGAGGCCGGCATCACCCCGCGCAGGATCGGCGACGACGAAGTGATCGAGCGCTGCATGTTCGCGCTGGTCAACGAAGGCGCGCGCATCCTGGAAGAAGGCATCGCTGCACGCGCGTCGGACATCGACATCGTCTACCTGAACGGCTACGGCTACCCGCTGCATCGCGGCGGGCCGATGCTGTATGCGGATGCGGTCGGGCTGCCGAACGTGGTGCGTGCCTTGAAGCGCTTCGCCGCCGAGCCGGGTGCGGATGCTTCGTGGCAGCCGGCGCCGCTGCTGCTGCAGCTGGCGGAAGCCGGCCAGACCTTCAACTGAACGCCAAGCTCGCCGAGCAAGTGGCCTGAAAGGCGGACCCGATGTTGCAAGCCCCCACCCTGATCGGCAGCGTCATCGAGCGCGGCGCATTTGCGCCTGTTGCGCGCAGCATTGCTCCGCCGCCTCCGATGGCCGGCCGCGCGCTGCCAGGCCTGTACGACCACGAACGGGCGACCTTGCACGGCGCGGCCTGGTTCAGCGAACTGCCGTCGCCATTGCGCATCGCGATCCTCGGCAGCGCGCGTGTCAGCCAGGTCGAGGCCGGTGCCGTACTCGCCCGTCGCGGCGACAAGGCCTCGGTCTGGATGGGCCTGGCCAGCGGGGCGCTGCGCCTGGACACCGCACTGCGCGACGGCCGCGGCTTCACGCTCGATTTTGTCGGGCCCGGCCAATGGGTCGGCGACATCGCGTTGATCGACGAGCGGCCGAACGATCTCGACGTGACCGCGCATGTGCGCTCGAAGCTGCTGTTCGTCTCGAAGCCCGACCTGCACCGCCTGATCGCCGATTACGACGAACTCGGCAACGGCCTGCTGCAGCTGAACTGCCGGCGCCTGCGCCACATGTTCCGGCGTTTCGAGGAACTGCAATCGATGCCGCTGCCGCAGCGCCTCGCGTGCCAGCTGCAGCGCCTGGCGCGCCAGTTCGGGCGCACGGTCGACGAGGGCACCAGCATCGACCTGTCGCTGTCGCAGAGCGACATTGCCGCGCTCGTCGGCGGCAGCCGGCAGCGCATCAACCGGGCGCTGCGTCAGCTGCATCTGGAAGGCATCGTCGGGCTCGGCGAGCCGCGGGTGCTGGTGCGCGACGCAGCCCGGCTCGAGGCCGTCGCCGACGGGCGGCTTCTCTTGCTCGAACTCAGCGTTTCGTCGTCTGCATGACCGCCGGCCCGAGGCGGACCGGCCCCGGTCAGCCGCCTCTGCCGGCTCCGAAGAGATGTCGAATCAGATCGGCGCCGCCCACTTCTCTGACGGCAAGCCCTTCGAGCACCTCGCGGAACGGTTGATCGACCGAAGCGCTCCCTCCCAGCTCGGAAGGAACCGTGTCAAGCCACACCGGCGCAGGGATGCGCATCGACTCCGTCCGGCGGCTGTCGATGTGATGGCGATGCGCGGCATTCAGCGACGGCAACTCCTCCCACTCGATGCTGTCGCTTCGGTGGACGGTGCTGGATGGTTGGCGCTGGTGATTCATGGCGAGGACTGCAGCGATTCATGACGACCGGCATAGGCTAGCGGCGAGTGTCCCGGCGCGGACCGCGAAATAGAGGCCGTACAGCGCCGGTATTCGACGAGAAGGGCGTCATGTCGACGCGCCTGTTCAACCGAAGGCTGCGAGTAGCCGCGTTTGCCGCGCTTATCCGGGCTTCGAACCTGACGCACGTGCCTACCCTGCGTTTCTCTTGGTTGGTAGTTGATGGCCGGCGAGCCGACTGAACTCAAGTACCAATGGCAAGTGCGCTACCACTGGAAGCCGTGGCTTCACTACGGCGCCCAGGGCTTCGGTGAAGTCGGGCCGTGGGACCACTGGTCGCCGCGGCAAGAGCAATCGCATCGTGCGGGGTCGGCGCTCTTCGGAAGCGTGCCGACCGGCGCCGGCATGCTCTGCTGGCAAGCCGCCTACCTGACGGGCTCGACCTACTCGAAGCATGGTCAGATGTTCACGGCACGCCTGACGTACGACTTCTAGACTCGCGCTCGCGGAGCGGCGCCGCGGGATCCGGCGGTTGACCGTCGGGCGGGTCCAACTCAACCGCTCGTCCCGACCTGCAGCCGGAGGCGCCAAAAAAGTAACGGCCAGTAAGTACGGCCGGCACTACGATCGCTTCGCACACATGGCAAACCCGTCGAAAGGCGGGGACGCAAAGCCTCCGGTCTTCAAGCAGAGATGCGAAAGATAGCGGGGTTGCCTCGAACGGGACGTGACAGCCCCGTGCGTGACGCGTTCCGTCGGTTTTCCGGTGCAGCTTGAACATTTCGAGGTCACGCAGACCTCGCCTACCCGGAGAACCTCGATGAAATTCCTTCCCCTCCTGCTGGCGTCCTTCGCGACGGTGGGTGTCTCGGCAGCCCACTCGTCCGACTTGGTCGCCAACAAGCCGGCCTCCATTGCCGGCATGTTCCGGGCCCTGAAATCTGACGGCTCGACCGTCCTTGCCCAAGGACTCCTTGCCCCGGGATTCATCCAGCAAATCGGCCTCAAGGGGAGCGACGCCATCGCCGCCGCCAACGGCCGCTGTGCATTCAACGTGAAGATCGACGAGGTGTCGCAGGTAGCCATCAGCGGATCGACAACACGCCTCTACAGCAACGACACCCTGGTGGCGAACGTCAGCAAACTCGACTTGCCGGCGAAGGCCTCGAAGTCGCTGCTGACGCAGCCGTATCTTTTTGCGGGACAAAACAACGTGAAGGTGGTCTTCAACGCGGACTCGATCGCGCCGACCATCAGCTGGGTGCGAGTGTTCGTCGACGGCGCATGTACCGCGAAGCCGCTGACCCCCGCGCCGGCGCCCGTCAAGGCCGGCTCGGCTGACTGGAACTCGCTTTTCACCGCGTACGGCTACAGCAACTATGCCGTCAACGGGCTGAAGACCAAGAACTACGCCCGCTACAGCGAATTGGTCGCGGTGAACGCCGCTCTTGTCGCTGCAGTCAAGGCAGGGACCATCGAGCGATCTGCCTGCGCGTCTCTGATGGCGCGCTGGAATGCCATCGCCAACGACACGGAGTTCAAGGCCGCCATGGGCAAGGTCGTACCCGGCGGCGACCACCACGCTTAGGCTTGGATCTCGTGGAACGCTGGTGGATCTTTAATTGGTCCGCCGACAGGAATCGAAGATCGGGCTGCATGCCCCATGAATGCTTGAGCAGCGTCTCGCATAGGTCGAAACGTTCCCCGGTTTGTTCCCCGGTGGCGACCTCGGTACCCCGCCGGCGAGCACTGGCTGCGCCAATTAGTTGACCACGCACGCACAGACGCATTGCTTCACTGTCGTTCCGCTGCCGTCATTAGCCTCTCGGATGCTGCAGGAGCGCACCGAACCTCTAGGACATGGCGCTCGTTCGGCGTTGCCACAGCCCTGGCCCGCTACGGCGTTGGTCACGGTGGTCTTCGACCTGGAGCCTGGCACCCCTTTGTGTTGGATCCTCTTGGACGCACTTGCTGCGTCCGGCTTGATCGGCGCGCTTGCCGGCAAAGGTTGGGCGCCGAGGCCGCAACTTGCCAACATGCCTGTGACGATTACCGCAATTCGGATTGCTTCAGACAAATGCATGGCCGCTCCATTCAGGCGCCACTTCTCATGGCTGCTCCGGGTCGGCAAGTAGTTTGCGCCCTGGCAGTCACTCTATGCAGATCCAGCGCTGCCGCTCAAGCACAAACCCGTAATCAATTCTGATGACGGTCACGTTGACTCCGCCGGCCCCGACCGTTCTACTGTGACCCCATGAAGCTCTTGCTTACCGCCATCGCTTTGGCGGCACTGACCGGCTGCTCGTCGGTTTCGGAGGTCGTGCCGACCGGCAAAGATACCTTCATGGTCGGCTCATCCGCGCATGGCGGATTCACCGGCGACGTCGAAGTGAAGGCGCTCGCCGTTCGCCGGGCGAACGAGTTCTGCGCCGGTCGCGGCCAGATTGCGCAGATCACCAACAGCACATCGAGCGGGGTGCAAGGCTGGACACCCCAGAATTCTGAAGTGCAGTTCTCATGCCGCAAAGAATAACGTGCTGTCCGATACCCAATTCGTGATCGGTGCCTGCCTGAGATGCGCGATTCGGCATGCCGTGAGCAGCCGCAAACCCATCAGGCCGCCCATCCCGCACGTCGCCCATGACCTTCGATCCGATCTTTCTCGGCTGGCTACTTGCGGCGGTCATTCTCGCGTGCCTCTGCGGGCGTGACGACGGAGGCGGCAAGTAGGGGGTTCACGCGCAGGCCAGGGGCCGGGCGCCCTCCGACGGCCTCGATCAGGGCATTGCGCGGGCTCAGGGCACGTGACTGCTGCACCCCCTGCAGCGTGCCGCTGATCGTGTCCTTCAGCCCGAGCGGCAGCCTTCCGCTGATCCGCTCGAGCATGTCGATACCGCGGCCCAGTATGAGGGCACCGCTGTTGCTGTTGTTGACTGCCGAGCCGGCTGGCTGCGACTGCATCAGTTTCGCAGCGTCGCCGATATCCCGAAGTCGTTGAAGTTCGGCATCGTCGAAGAAAACCGAGAGCTTGTCGTCGCCGATATCGCGCAGCGCGCGTCGGTATGCCGAATTGCTGAACACGGTCACGTCATCGGTGTTGTTTGTCGCCGCGTCGCGCAGGTGCTTCAGCAGGTACTGACGCGTCTGCTCGACTGCTTGCGGCGAGAGCTCGCCGCGAAGCGCTTGAACGTCTGCAGCTGAGGCGCTCTTGCCGACCAGGTAGCGCTGCACGAACTGATCCGGCTCAACGCCGTCGACGACGGCTTGCAATGCCGGGTTGGACTCGACACGACGCATCCATGTCCGATTGGCACTGCGCGCCGCGTTGAAGGCGTCGATGCTTTGTTGGCCGCTCGTTGCAGCCGAGGGTGGCACTGTGCCCGGCACCGTGGGCAGATTGCCAGGATTGACGGTCGGCGAGCCCTGCAGCGGCGCCTCGTCGAGGGCTTGCCGCACCAGACCGAGAGCACGGCGCGCATTGCCATCGGCAGAGCCGCGCTGCAAGTTGCCGATGCTGGTCTTCAGCTGCTCCGCCACGTCCACCGTGAGCGGATATTCGCCGGTGGCAATCGCGTTCATCTTCTTCGCGATGTCCGGCGGCAGGAAGCTGCCGACGTTGGCTTGGTCGAGCAGCTGATTGGCGCGAGCCGTGAACGTCCCGCCCTCCAGCGGCAGGCTGCGGCCGGAGGTGTCCCGCGCCGCCGAATAGAGGCGGTTGATGTTCCCGGTCTGGCTGGCGGCCGTGCCCTGCATGTCCTCGATCGCGCGGCGGCTGACCGCGGCGGCCGAAGGCGCGTTGGCCGCGCCGGCCTCGTCGAGCTGCTGCAGCAGGGCTGCGGTGTTCTGGTTCTGCAAGCCGGGCAGCCGCTGCAAGCCCAGGTCGGTGCTGTTGGCGCCGGTCTTCGCGAGGTTCATTTCGCGCGTGATCTGCACCGGATCTTGCGTCAGCATGCCGACCGTCGGGGTGACGTTGGCCTGGCGGAAGACCAGGAGGCGCCGCACGGCATCCGCGTTCAGTGGCTGGCCCGTGGTCAGTGCCGACGCTACCTCGTCGCGCATGCCTTGGCGAATGCGCTCCGGTACCTGGGACCAATCGATGCCCGAGCGCTGCAGCACCAGCTGGATCTGCTGGTCAGCGTTCTGCACCTGGCTCGCTTTCGGCGTCAGCAGGCTTCGGATCGCATTGGTTGCACCGGAGGCCTTGTCAGCTGCCACGCCGCCGGCGACACCTCCCGCCAGCGACGCACCGAACTGCTCCAGGGGACCACCGCCGCCCTCCCGGACTGCCCCACCCGCAGCGCCCGCACCGGCGCCGGCGGCCAGTTGCACACCGGGGCGGGCCGCCAGCTGCTCCAGGACGTTGCGCGTGACACCAGTCACCGCGGCGGATCCCGCCCGCGCCGCGCCAGCCATGCCGGCGCTACTTGCAACCATGCGCGCCGCGTCGCCGATCACGCGCTCGTCGGCGTTCTGTGGAGAAGGCAGGCCGAGAGTGTCAGCGAGCGCCGATGCCGCGTTCCCTGTTGAGGCGGCCAGCACTGGGCCTTTTCCGGTCACGAGGTCGCTGACGCCCGTTGGCTGGAGCACCCGCAGGAGCGGGTTGACGATTAGCTGCCGGATGGGCTCCGTGCCGACGTCCAGCAGCCGGCCAGCCCCTTCGATACCGTACCGAGCAGTCAATCCGACCTGGCGGGGAATCTCGCGCAAGGTCGAGCCGATGGTCTCTGCGGTCGACGGCGCAGCGGCCGGAGGTGCCGCAACGGCTGGCGCGGATGCCTGCGCCTGCAGCGACTTCAGGCCGGCGCTCGACACCTTGGAGATGTCGCCTGCCTGCAGGGCCTTCAGATCGTCGGTGGAAAGCTGCGAGAGGTCCATCAGTGCCCCCGGCGCTTCAACTCTGCGGCGATCGCGGACGGGTCGATGGTGATGCCGGGCGATGCGGGCTGTGCAGAGCGCTTCAGGACCGAGTTGGGCCGGTAGCCGGCGTCCTCGTTGTAGGTGTCGGCGAAGAGTCCGAGCTCGCTCTCGGCGATCTGCTTCATCTGCTTGAGCTTCTGGACAATCGCGGTCGGATTGTCCGAACTACTGGGGATGAAGGGCGCCAAGCGCGGGAACTCGGACGCCGATACGGCTGCGCCCGAGCGGTCGTGAATCTTGAGGCTACCGATGTTGGCGACCTGCGCACGGGCATCTACACCGGGCGTGTCTCCTTGGCGCATCCGCTCGACGCCTGGGATCGCATTCACGAGGCCGAACGCACCCGGGTTCGCCTGCACGGCTTCAATCGCCTTGTCGATGTTGGTCAGGCTCTGCTGGCCCTCGATGATCTTGGCGTTCACGGTGGCCGGGATGTCCTTCAAAGCCGCTTTCTTCGGCGCGTAGCCATCCACCGGCGTGATGTTGCCCTGCTTATCCTGGCGCACCAGCACGGGATTGCCGTCCGAGCCGGTGACCTCGAACGGCTTCGACAGAGCCTCACCGGCGGCGTCTTCCGAGGCGGCGTTGTGTCGCTTGTCCTCGCTCAGCCGCGCGAATCCAAGGCCGGTCGCGGCCACGCTGTCGGGGCTCTGCGTGTTCTTCACGCTGTTCGTTACGGTCACCTTGCCCGTGATCGGATCGATGGCCAGCGTGTCCGTGGTGCCTCCGGTGTTGCGGGTCTGCAGGACCGGCTTCAGCAGCTCGGCCATCTTCGCCGGATCGGTCAGCCCGACGATCGCCCGCAGCTTCCACTGGTCGAACTGCGCGGGATCCTGCGGGATCGATCGTGCAATGGCCTCGGCCAGTGGTTGCGGGATCTCACCGCGTTGAACAGCGGCCTGCAGGTCTTGCGCAGCATGGCCGGGATCGGTAAACGCGGCGACCTTCTGGATCGCCGCCTTCTGGCGCTCCTGCTGCGTGCTGAACGTCCTCGAATCCGCGTCGGCACTGTCCTTTGCCGTGCTGGCCGCCGTCCGCTGGTTGTTGAGGATGGCTTGCTCCGCGGCAACGCCGTCGGCCGCAGTCAGTGGGTTGGCCTGCATCGCTCGAGCGCGCGCCAGCGGGTCCGCCGTCGCGGGGAGTCCCGCGTAGATCTGCTGGATTGCGTTGCGCTTGGCAGTGGCATCGGCCATCTGGCCCTGCGTCTGCTGAAGCGTCAGGGCCTGTAGCGCGTTCTGGCCGCGCTGGGCTGCCAGCTGTGCTTGGCGCGAATCGGCTGCGTCCAGGTCGGCCGAGTAATCGAGCACCGACCTCGGCTGTTGCAGGTACTGCGAGAAAATGTTTGCGCTGGCCATGCTCACACCTTGGAATAGTCGACCATCAGCAAGCCGTCGGCATCGTCGTGCACCGCGCCCGGGATATGCATCACCTCCTGGGCGATCACACCGCGGCCGCTGCCGCCGGTCTTCCAGTCCCACGCATAAATGGTGTTGCCGCGCGCGGTCCTTCCGATCGGCCGGATGTTCGTCTTCAGGCGGATGTCGGAGTAGTTGCCATCGCCCGGATAGAGATAGCTGGAGCCGCTGTTGGGGTTCGCAACGTCGGAGCTGAAGTTGTAAGTCGGGGCCTGCGCGCGCCCGTAGAGCGCTGCTATCTGATTGCCCGTGTTCGCCCAGATGTTCCCTTGGGCAAGAGTTCCGGCGGCTGAAGCGTCGCCCTGGCTCTGCAAGATTCCGCTGATGGCGTTCGTGGCGGCCGCCCCTGCCTGGGCGCTGCCACCGGTGGCGGTCTGGCCCAGCCCAGCAATGGAAGCGAGGCGGTTCAGGCGATCCTGGCGGCGCTGGTAGGCCGCGCCGTAGCCCGTGGTTGCGTAGTTCGTGCCGTACTGCGCCGCGGCCTTGATCGCTGCACCGGAGATCCTGCCGCCGCTGGCCGCGATCTTCCGATCGATCGCCTGCTGCCCCTGGTTCAGCCCGAACTGATACCCGGGGTCGGACATCACGTCCGCAGCCGTCACCGGTTGGTTGATCTCGGTTTGCAGCTGACCGAGCGCGCTTGTGCCAGCGGCGCGGTATGGAGCGTAGTCCGACCGCGTGGTGTCGTATTGGCGGCGTTGCTCTCCGATCGCGTCGGCGGATGAGTCGGCCTGCTGATTCGAAGCGCTTCGGGCGGCACTCGAGGTGGCGACGGCGCCGATTGCTGCCGCTCCGATTGTTGCTGCTGCGACCATTTCAACCTCCCAGCCACTTGCTGTAGTAGATCTCGACCTTCTCGAAGTCGAGGAATTCGAAGAGTGCGCTCGCGTCGGCCTTGATCTTCGAGCCGACGAACCAGCGATCGACGCCGCGGCGCTTTAGCTCCTGCTCGACGAAGCGGAACAAGCGAACACCTGGCATCGCCTGGCCGCGCTTGTCTTTGCGAATGAAGAAGATGTCCATCGTGCAGGTGAGGCACGTCGAGTAGTGCAAACCGGGTGCGATGAAGCCGATGAAGTACCCCACCAGGTCGCCCGCGTCGCGCATGGTGACGAAGAGCAACTCGCCGCGGCGCTCGCGGGCGATGTAGACATCGAACTGCGGCGACAGAGGCACCTTGTCTTGGTTGAGCGCGAGCTCTTCGTAGTGAAGCGGCAGCAACGGCTTCAATTCGGCCAGCCGCTCCTCGAAAGATTCAACGTGACAGGTCAGCACGATCAGTTCCCGGAGCAGCGGATGTCGACGATCATGTGAATGCGATCGTCGGCGCTGTTGTTGATGACTTCGTGCTCCTGGCTGTTGTCGAACCACCAGATCGAACCGGTTTCCATGTAGATCCGCTCATCGCCAGCGCGAAACACGACGCCGGGCGAGCTCTGCAGCACGATGTGGTATCGCGAGTAGTAGTCGGTGTGGCTCTTCGTGTCGACGTGCGGGTGAATCGATCCGCCGGGCGCGATTTTGTTGATCATCACGCGGCCGAGGCGCTCTCCGGAGACGAATCCCATGAGCGTCATCACCAGCGGTCGGGCTTCCGGCAGGATCTTGTACGCCGGATAGTCGACGTTCTCGTGTTGATCGTACCGGCTGAGGTGGTCTTGAAGCTCCTTCTCGGTCTCGAGCACGCTCTTGACTGGGAAGCGCAACATGATCGACTCGATCTCGCCGAACGGGCCTTGCGGGTAGTCGCGAAGGTAGGTGTCTTCGCGCCAGAGCGCCGGCCGCCGTTTGATCGCGAGCAGCAGCGGGAGGACTTCCGCGCCTTGCCCGATCTTCAGGAAATTCTGCATGGTCCGGTGTACGCGCCGGTCACGCAGCGCAGAGGTTCTCTGCGATGAAGCGATCGACGTCCTCCGGCCGATACCGGACGGCACCGCCGACTTTCACGAACGGCAACGACTGCCGCTTCTCGGCCTTGCAGCGCCACTCGGCGAGCGTGTTTTTCTCGACGTTGAGCCGGCGCGCCACAGCGTCGGGCTTCAGCAGCGAATCCGGCGCGGCCGATCGCTTGATGGAGTGCGCAGTTCCCATTGATCATCCTCTTCGATTGGCTGCAATGGGCCGGGACGATAGGGCGCATGCGCTGCGCCGTGTTGGTTTCCCGGTAAAGATCGCAAAACGATCCTTCCTGACCCGATCTTTACCGGGACGCACGAACCCCGCTCGGCAATTTCCAGCCGTCGCGCCTGTCGCCGAGCAGCTGAGGCGGCGACCAGTGTTGATGCGTCACTGCCGAGACACCGACGATCAGCAGCCAGTCGATCAGCTCCTGCTGACGGAGGTCCGGCCTGAGCCCTTCGGCGACGTCGAGCGCGTCGAGCGCGGCTTGTCCCGGCTGGTAGTCGATGCGGCGACGGTCAGTGCATGGCATTCGCATCTGCCGTCGGTTGTGCCGGCGCCATGCTCGCTCGCACCGTGATCAACTCGCTTTCGAGGGCATGCTGGTACGCCTCGTTCAGGTTGTCTTGAAGCGCACCGGCATACAGCCGTTCGAGCTCGACATGCACGCGCAAGCGCATGGCTTCATTGTCCTGCGCGAACACCAGCAGACCCCGCGTTGCAGCGCACATCACATCGAGCTTGGCGAGCATGGTCGATGTGATCGTGGCGTGGATCGAGGCATCCCGCACCATTCGGGCGAAGCGGGCCTCGAGGTCGTCGATGCGGTCTTGATCGTCAGGCATGGGGTTCTCTTCAATGTGGATGGTGAAACGGGGGCTACTGGTCGGCCGCGGACAGGTAGACGACGCGGGTCCGGTCCGAAGGGCCCGAGGTAAGGACCGTGGCTTTGACCCGCTCGGCAAAGTCGTCGTCGGATTCGTCGTTGCACCGGTTGAACTGAACGCCATTGCACTCAGCGCGGACGCTGGGCGCGTCGAGTTGGCCTGGCGCGACGTAGCGGACGAAGATCACCAGCGAACTGGTGGTGTCGCCGATGGCGCGTTCGAGTGCTGCCAGGCGGGTTTCAAGGCTTGTTGCCATGCTTTTCCTCCAGTGCCGCGATGCGTGCGGTCAGTTCGTCGGTCTTGATGATTCCGGCCAGGGCGCCGAGTCCGGAGAGCAGTTGCGCGGCTTGGCCGGGAGCGATGTCGCCCGAGGCAACGGCGGCAAGGACCGCGCGGCCTTGATCGGACAGATTGCCATCGGGCAATGTGAGCGCCACCAGTTGCTCCGTTGCCTTGACCGGCGGCAACACGCGTTCCAGCAGCAGCCGCGCGGCCGCAGCGTCTCCGCCCTTTGCCTGCTCAACGAGCTTCTTCACGATCTCTGGGACGTGCTCGCTGATGCTGGCGCGGAGCTTGGCCACCTCGCCGGTGCCTTGCGGGCGGCCTTTCGGATTCCCCGAGACGCCGGGCTTCCATTTCGTTGTCATTCCTGCTTTTCTCCTGCTTGAACAGAGGTGAATCGGGTCTGTCCGCGTCGAATACCATCGCCATCGCTCCAGATTGACGCCTGCGACGCGATCGACGCGCCGGCAAGGGATGGATGACTCCGGCGGCTTTCGCGCGCTGCACCGCGTCGATTTGCTGCGATGGTCCAAGGCATCAGCCCACTCCCTTCAGGAGTTGCTTCTGAAACCAGCGCGCGAGCCGCTTGGCCGCAACGTCGGAGTTGACCTGTCGATCGGAATTGATCTCCAGCTCGTGATAGGCCGCGCTGGAGATGCTCTCGCGGGAGTCCACGGGATAGATCGTGCCGCGTTTCCATCCCGGTTGCGTCGGGGCGCCACCGGCGAGGACGCGAATCATCTCAGCGAAGGTGTCCGATGAGCCGGTGGTGTGCACGGGAGCGATTCGTTCGACGACGGTGTTGCTCACGGAGCTCCTTCAACAAGGGTCAGGACAGGGCGGCTCGGACGAACCGACGGCGCAGCGGCGGCAGGAGCATCCCCAACAGCCACACCCACAGATGGCTTCTCTAGAGGGTGTCCGTGTGGCGGTACAGAGAAATCCTCTGAAACCGGTTCTATTGGACCGTGGGGCGGTACAGGAGAGGGGGTCTCTGTACCGTGGGGCGGTCCAATAGGAGGCCTCTCTGTACCGTGGGACGGTCTAAGGACCGCGTTTTTTCGGGTGGGGTTGGTGGCCGGCTTCGAGCCCACATTGCGGTACGCGCCACGAACGAAGGCGCGGTCGACGCCCGGATCGAAGCCGTCGAGTCTGTCGAGGTTCTGCCAAGTCACGGCATACCAACTCGCCTTGTTCGGCCGCTGGCCCTTGACGGTCTCGAAGATCAATTCGGCCTGCAGGAGCTCGGCCTTGGCCTTCGTGATCATGTCGCTGCTGTTCCATCCGCGAGTCGCGAGGTATGTGCGAGACAGCAGCAGGCGCCCGTTGTCGTCGCCGCGGTACTGACGGGCGACCTCGAGCAGGAGGGCGCGAGCATGCATCGACAGGCCAAGATAGGCCGGACTGTCGAGCACCGTCCAGGGAATTGCCACGAAGGCACCGGCATCGCGCCCTGAGCCGCGTTTCTTCGATGCGCTGCGTCCGTTCGCCATCAGGTCCACCTCCTCGCCGCGGCGTCGTAGCGCGAAGTCAGCAGCGCGCCGAGCTGGAAGAGGCCGGCCCGGACGTGGAAATCGTTCGCGTCCTCACCGAGGATCGGCGACATGACGTAGGGCAGCCCAGTGGAGCGGGCGGCAGCCTCGCCGGCGCCGGACTCGTCGTTGTCGGCGAAGACGGTCGCGCGGCCCTTCAGCTGCGGCGCAACGTGCTGCAGGTTCCCAGCGCTGAAGCAGACCAGCACAGACGCGCTCAATCGAAGCAGGCGGCCCGCAAGCTCGATGGACAGGCCTGTGGCATACCCCTCGCACAAAAACGTCTCAGCGGCCGTTTTCGGGCCGAGCCGCAGCACTGCGCCCTTGGCCCGCATGCCGGCGACCATCTTCTTTTCCCACTTCATCGCGTCGGGGAGCCAGCGGATGACCTGGCCGCCCTGCAGCGCGTTGCTCTCCAGATGCCGCATCGGCACGAACAACGCGCCGTCGGGCAAGCGCAGGCCGTGCACGTCAGGCAAGCCCTTGCGCATCAGGTATCCGTGCTGGCCCGGCGTCGTGCTGCGCAGCATCACCCCAGCCCGCAGTGCGGCGTTCGCGTAGGCAGCCTCGCGCGCCTGGGCTTCGGATTGCCGGAGCGCCGCCCAAGCGCGTTTGTCGGCGTCGGTCCACGGCTTGGCCTGTGGGTCATCGAACCAATGGACTTGGCCATCACCGTCCCACGCTTGCACCCAGCCGCGCGAGCCGTCCCACCAGTACGCGCCGTTCTTGCTGCGCGGGTGCTCCACGGTGGCGCAGCGGCGGATGCGCTCGCCGGTCTGGAGGTCGCCGATCTCGACGCCGTGAGCCCTCGCGAATTGGATGAAGTCGCTCATCAGAACGGGAACTCGCTGCAGTCGATGCCATGCGCGCGGCACAGGGTTTCGAGATCGCCGATCCGCAACTCAAGCCGGGCGATGTCCCTGTGCAGCTGAGCCCGGTAGTCCTTTGGCCCATTGGCGGGATAAAACACCGTCAGCCAATTGCTCGCCCTGGTGCGGAACTCGGCGGCCCACGCCTCCTCTCGAACCATGTCGGCAGCATGCGCAAGATCGTGAGCGCAGCGGCGCGCGGCCTTGCAGGTCAGCTCGAGCTGCTCGCGCATCGCCTCCTGCGGCTCGTAGGCGCGGCGGAATATCGTGAAGATGCTCATACGGCCGCCCTCGCCTTGGCGCGCGCGATGTTCCGCGCCTGAATCCGACTGCGCACGGCCCGAGTGATCTCGACGTTGCCGGCTCGATCGAAGTCGAACCCCGGCCAGGCGCCGACCATGTCCTTGAAGATGTGCGCCGCCCGGCCCTTCGCCGTGTCCGGATTGCCGTGGCCGCGGGTGTAGGTGCAGATCTGCTCGTACAGGTGACGCTTGTCGTCGGCCAGCTTGGTCTTGCCGATGAACACTTCCCGCATCTCGCCGGGTGTGTGCTCTACCAGCGCCAGTCGCTTCGCCTCGAAGCCGCAGGACATGCAGCGCTTGGCGAAAGGCTGATACCCGCACGACGGGCACGCTGCGGCCTCGCGCTCTTCGCTCGGTTCCTTGCGCACGGCCTTGTCGAGCTTCTCGCCGGTGTCGAGCGAGTCGAGGCCCTCGTGATAGATGCGCTCGAAGTCCTCCTTGAAGCGGATGATGTTGCCGCTGTGGTCGAGCAGCAGGCAGTCCCGTTTCCCGGTCTCCGGCGAAGAGCGCAAACCTCGGCCCCACATCTGGATGGCGGTCGACAACGACTTGCGCAGCGGCCTGCAGTCGACCACGCAGCCGACATCGGGCACGTCAAAACCTTTCGCGAGCGCCTCCACCGACACCAGCACGCGCAGCACGGAATCATGCTTGCGGTACTCGGCCAACAGGCATTCACGCTCGGCGGCTGTGGTCCTCGAGGTGAAGACCGCGGCCATGACGCCCGATTCGCTGAACTGCCGGCAGAGCTCCTCGCAGTGCGCGATCGTGGCGCCGAAGACGATGGTCTTGCGGTTCTCGCCGAACTTCGACCACTCGCTGATCACGTCGCCGACGATGTCCATGCCGCGTTGACCGGCCGCATCGTCGGTCCATTCGCCGCCGCTGGTCTCGGCACCACGCATGTCCATTTTCGTGCACGAGAAAACGCGCATCGGCACCAGCACGCCGGCCCGCGTCAGTTCGTGCATCGTGGTCGCGTTGACCAGGTTGGTGAAGAGTTTCCCCAGGCCTGGCGAAAATGGCGTGGCCGATAGGCCGACCACTGAGGCGGTGCACTGCCGAATGTGCTCTGTCCAGACCTTCAGCTGCGTGTGCGCCTCGTCGATCACGATCACGTCGACCTCGGGCCACTTGCGGCGCGCCAGGGTCTGC
>Ga0105237_10002053_pt1 | contig 25577 bp, 22 predicted proteins | sample KBSC24metaG_FD_81520 | JGI IMG/M metagenome (GOLD analysis project Ga0105237, IMG submission 81520) | Corn rhizosphere microbial communities from Kellogg Biological Station, Michigan, USA - KBS C2-4 metaG | ecosystem: Host-associated > Plants > Roots > Rhizosphere > Soil | place: Michigan, USA...
CGCCGGTCCTCACTCACCGGGATCTCGAAGTACCCGTCCCGCAAGATCGCCTCGGCCCCCTTTTCCGTAGCCAATTGTCTTAACCGGCTATCGACGATATTCTCTATCGCCTTTCTCGTTTGCTCCGCCGTGCTTCCCCGAAATACAAATCCCGTCCGAAATCGTATTTCCAGAACTGGCTTTTGTTGCTTTTCGGTGCCGGATACTCCATCGCTCTTTGCCAGAAGCTGACCTCCGGCGCTTTGCCCTGCGACACCTTCCGTCTTCTGACCAGCAATATTCTCGCCCTGCTCTGCCGACCCTGCCTGCCGCCTTTCTCCCGGAACCAATATCGCCCCATAAAACGTATCCCGGTGCAATGGCGCCCTAATCCCTCTACCTTGCGCAAAAACCATCCCCTCTTCATTTCTCATCTTCCGCTTCGTCTGCTTCATCGTCCGGTCCCGATCTGCGTGATAGATTAGCACGTCGTCCGTTAACCCCCGCATAACGGCAAAGAAGGCGTCCGGCTCGAGACCCCAGGGATTGGGTACCTGCGGTTCCCTCCATCGGTTCTCCTCTGCTTCTTTATAGCCTTCCGCCAACAGGTTGTAGACATCGGGCTTGTTTCGTTCTTTATGTAAAAGCGTCTGGATAATCGCATCTTCCAGGTGGTGTGTATGTGCACTCCGGTCTTTCGCCGCGTCCTTATTTTGCACACCCCAGATCCGTTTGACCCGGTCGGTGATCACGCCTTTGGTAGCCCGAACATACAGAAACAGCGTCCGCAGATACATCAGCCCGTACCGGGTGATGATCTGTGTATCCACCAGCTGACTGTTTTTAAACCCTTCCGTGATCTCTTCCAAACAAAACCCATCCAACTTCACCCGCCAGTAGCGAAGATGCAGGATGCAATAATGCCGCTCCTGGATGGCCTTATCTTTTGCTTCTTTCGACGCGGCCACCCGGCTTCGCCAACTTGCCCGATCTATCCGCCCCTGGTAATATTCGATCTTGTCTTTCCAGAATTGGAGCCGGGGTTCGATCGCAGAAAAAGCCTGTGCTTCCTCCGAATAATTCGGCAATTCCACCGGCAGCAGTTTCTGCTTGATCTCCCGGTTGTAATACTTGAACGCGATCGTCTTGTTTGCCAGGCTGTCATCAAAACTCCGGCTGCGAGCGATCGTGTGTTCAACATCTGTCGTAAACTCGTCAAAAAGATCCGCGTCACTTATCGTTCGGCCAGTATACATGCACACATGGGAAGGCTGCTCTTCCCGAAGCCGGTATCTGTCCACATAGCCGGCGAGATCAGCCGGCAACGGCCGGCCCTGCCCGGCGAAGATCTTCGTGATCTCCGCTGCATATTCCTTATTCTCCCTCTCGCGCTCCCGTTGGTATTGCTCGATGGCCTTCCTCCGGTTGGCATCGTTCAGTTCTCTCGCCATTTCCACCACAACTTGGGTATACTCATCCACCAATCCGCCATGTATCAGATGGTTGACCAGCTTTCTTAGCTCGTGCAGAGCCCGCATCGCCATTGGGTTCCGAATGCTATCGGTACGCGGACTGTTCAGCAATTTCTTTCCTTCCGGACCGGAATCTTGCAAGGACGGCAGAAAAGCTTCCACTTGGCTGGGATGATACAGTTTATCGAGGGTTTTATCGCTTGCTTCCAACCCAAGGACACCGGCCACCGCTTCGCGGATGCCCTGATCCAGCCTCGGCGCCCTCACAAATCCAAGCTCGCCGCTCGATGTCTTTCTTAATGCCCCCTCGTACAATATTCCCACCTCTTTACGAATTGCTCCCCGCTCTTGTTCTAATAGCCCGACCCAGGCCTCCTCACCAAAGTACGCTATCGTTCCCGCTTCAATATCCCGCCAATCATCGTTGTCGAGGCAATAGTCGAAGGCTTTTCGTGCAAAGCGCTCACTGGCCGGCAAGTTGTTATACCGGCTGATCAACCCATTGGCGATATCCACTGCCCTCTTCTGTCTGGACGAAGCCGCTATTTCCCGGTCCACCGCCTCGATGAGCGATTCCTTCAAGGACTCCCATCGGTCCGCACCCACTATCGTCGGAAGATTCCCGAAAAACGCCGCCTGGTCATAACGCACGCCCTGCTGGAGCCAAGGGTTTATTTTGAGCAAGGCTTTCAGGCTTAGACTTCCATATCCCTGCTTGATGGGTATCTCCACAAATTTCGCGGCCTCCCGTTCTCCCAATCCCAATTTCTGCATCGCCTTCCGGCGAATAATCTCCCGGTCTTTGTCGTTGTCCATCTGAAAGAGCCAATGCCAGAGGTCATATAGATCGATCTCCTTGCCTCCCAACTTTGCCGGACTATCCCGTTTTTCTTCCCGCTCCCATTTCAATCTGTGTAATGCCGCGTCGCGCATACACCACAACCTATCGGCTCCAAGCACGTTCATTAGACCCGATAGCGTCGGACACCCTGAAAGGGACTGGTTATCCCTGAAATTATAGACGGCTCCAGGAAGCTTGCGTCGCAAAGCCTTAGTGACGTCCGAAAAGGAAAAGGCCGGTTTGCTTCGCCGAAAGAATACCGGCTCCGCTTCTTTTCTCAACTCAGGTGTCAGCGACTGCCAAGTCTTTCGTCCGTCCGTTGAATACCGCACATTATTCAGTACCTGCCACATCCGAAACAGCTCGAATTCCGGATGTGATATCGGGCAACGACTCTTGTCTTTCTCAAAAATGCACTTGCCGACGACGCCTTTTTGTGACCGCAGCGGCCGCTGTTCGAATATCAACTTCCGGATCTTTTCGGTCAATGCCGGTGCAATCTCCTGAAATTGCGCGATCTTCATGTATTCCGCCTGCAACGTCAGCCGGTGGATGTTAGTACTCTCCTCTTTTCGGCGCCGCGCCCTACCCCCTGCTCTGATCTCCGCCGCAAGCGCTTCCCCGATGGTTCGTCCCTCCAATCCCTCCTCCAGCGACTTTATCGCCGCCGCAACCTTGCCCACCCTCTCGTGGGGTTTCGGTGTCGATTCATCGCTATCGGAGCGCTCTTCCTCTACTTCCTCCAGTGCGTTGTCACTCCTATTACTTAGATAACCTCGCCGCTGAGTGAAATGATAGCATATTCGGCCAAGTTCCTGTGGCGACAACTTCCGGTCAAGCGCTGCCGACCTCAGCTCATAGGGGTTCTTGTAGTCGGCAACGCCATCTCCATCAAAATCCAGCCGGAGCCAACTGACAAACCCCGGCTCCAAAGGATATTTCCTGTCTGCCTTTCTCGATGGCTCCTTCCACCCTCGCAGTCCATCGGTTGTCAGCGGGCAAAGACCTTCCTTTGCCAGCACGGTCAGCAAGTCGATCTTCCGCCAACGGCGGCGCTGGTTCCTTCGCCTGGCCGCTCTTAACCTGGTTCGCTCCGCGGACAGGGAGAACTCTACTCCCTTTTCTTCGCCTACCCCTTTTTGAAAGATGATGACACCCTTGCGAATGATCTGCTCGGGCCCTCTACCCGTCCCCGGATCACGCAGGGCCCAGGCAATACTATTCGTTCCCAGGTCCAACCCGAGAATATTATTCATAAAACGGCTATTTTAAGAGACAAATAACAATTCAGCAGGAACAGACCCGGCGGCGTATAATCGACACCAGGCGAACAGGTCTAAAAGAAAGTAGTTTTTAGGGTCAGGAATATTTGAATAAATATAGGATTTTTCTTTTCTTTAGGTCCTTAGAGCTTTTTTATCTTACCACAATAAGGCTATATGCCGTAGGTAAAACGCCTCGGGCCCTGCATCGTCAAACGCTCTGTAGGGCCTTTTCTTTCATCCCGACGATACATCTATCTTTCCCAGTCCCCGGGATCAATCTCGCAAGGATGATGCAGGTGTATTATCCCAAAGATCGTAGATATTCCGGCGACCGTGGAAGGTTAGCGCACCGTTGCTATCGAATTGCTTTCGAACCCGGAACACGATCTTATGCAATGGCTCAACATCATAAAGGTCCAGGCTCTTCACCGGTATTTCAGTTGCTTCCGAAAAGGAAGAATCGTGATATCGCTGTGTAGGCAATTGCATGACCAGGCAAAGATGTTTGGTATCCCGAAGGATCACTACGAATTCGGGAAAGAAGGTGTCCTTAAAGCCTTCCGCGACCGTTGTCACCAATATCCGCCCGGTAAGATCGGGGAAAACAGCCCCAAATACATCCAAAATATAATCACGGCTGGTGTATTTCTTTATAGAGTTCCCCACTTCTGCGGCCGCATCAAAGCTCCAGCCGGCAAGATCTCTCGCATCAGCCAGCTGTATCATCCGCCGTGTCTGTCGGCCGGCAAATGCAGCTGCTCCAGGCCTAAATCGGGAACTGGTGACGAAAAGACCCTTCTTTTGGTCCTGATCTTCGAGCGCACCCAACAATGCCGAGACAGCATGCAATTCAATCGGCGCCTTTTGTTGCTTCACCTGGACAAGCGTAACGGAAGGGACAAGAGCCTTAGGGTCGAGAAAAGTAATGTCGACTCCTCCATCGCCCCGCCCGGGACCGAGCATCACCTGGTAGCCTTTTCGTTTAAGGAGTTCGCTGACGAATACTTCGAAATCCCGCCAGTACAGCCGTTGGAAAAATTCGGGGCGTTGGTGAAAGTGCTGATATAATTCCTGATAAAGATCGGTATAATCCGGTCGAATCACATCACACAGCCACTGCCATCGACAATAGTCAGCCAGCGCGTATTGAAATGTCTCATCATGGGTATAGAAAAGCAAGGCCTCTCCCTCGTTGACGTAATAATAGTCTCTCACCTCCATCAATTCGTCCAGTTCGTCCGTGATCCGAGAATATGCGCCCTTCAAAATCTGGATCATCCTGTCGCCTGCGGACAACACCGTGAGGCAAGGTTTTTCCCAATTTGGTTCATCCTCATAAAAAGAATGATAACTCTGGAATCGACACCCTGCCCAAAGTTCATGCCGCCGAGCCCACTCTTCCAGAGTAGTTTGCAGCGTCCTGATCCTATTCCGTAGTTGGTCATCCGCCGGCATATTCCATTGATTTCATTATATAAACAAATAGGTCGGCGCCTGCAATCTGATTTCAATTCACTCCGATACGAAACTTCGCCGCAGCCAACCCTCTATAAAAATTATTTCCTCCACAAACTTAGGGGTTTTGGAAAAACAGACGCAAGGAACTTCCGTATAACCAAGCTAAGCAATGCCCTTCCGCAGATCCCGAGACTGATTCTTCAATATTGGCATTTACTGCCAAGGGTCTGTCAGTCTATCCATCGTCCACTCGCTTTGGTATAGCGCTGCTCTATCCCTGGCAAACATGCATGAATCTATAGGCGAGATTTGCATTACTAAACCGCTCTTTTTCCTCCTTGATCTCCCCCGCAACCAACCCGCCCAGTGTCATCGGCAATCTACTCCAAAATGCAGGCTTCCAGGGCAACGCGTTGATCTGTATGATCTGCCCCGCCAGATTAAAGATCCTTGCCCAAAAACCTATCCTCCTCGCGGTAAGTAGTCGTCTAAACTCGTGGTAGTCCGGGATCAACTCCGTTTCAATGACATTGCGTGCAATGCGACTGATCTCTTCCCAACCGGAATCCTCCTGTAAAGCACTCTCCACTTTGGCAGAAAGTCTCTGCAGATGCAATGAAAAACCTTCCCGGAGGTGTTTGACCTTTAGTCTGATCTCGAGGATTTCCTCGGGATGTAACCGGTTGAGCCCAGGCATAAGATACTTAAAAGTATGCAGCGCTTCCGCCGCCTTGAATATCTCCCGCCTGGAACTGCCTTGTCGGATAGTGAAAATACTCGGCAAATCAAGATCATCCCGCTCCAAATTGTCGATAAGAGCCGCTGGAATAAAAATATCATTCTCGTCATTCAGAGTAACCCTGGTAGAACGGCTTCTCAAAAAAAGCAGCGACAGATCCTTCAGCCTTGTCTGGCCCGACGTTCGGCCCTCCACTTTATGCAGTCTTTCAAAAACACCTTCGTCAAACAGAATTCGATGTCTTTCGTCCCAGGCCGCAGTGTCCTCGTCAATAATGGGTTGTACCGGCTCCTGTATCTCGGATACTTCCAACCAGCCGGCATTCGCCGGCAATCCAAACTTCCCCTTCTTCTTAACCATTCTCAACACACGACCATTTGCTGCCGTATAAGGGAGCATAATCTTGTCGTAAAAGATAGAAAACGTACTCAAATCGCTCGGATTACTAATGATCAGATCAGAATTATATACTATTCTATATTCCATTTTGAACATTTTCCGTCAAATCTAAATCTTATATACAAGCATTGCCTGGCCGGCATTTCGTTGCCAGCGTGTCCGGGGTCGCAAAACAGAAGGATATTTTATTGATTTCCAGCTAAGTGGTCAATAAAGACTATATTGAAGCCCACTTTGAATGCCCGAGGGTCTTCGGTTGGCTTAGGTTCAAAATCAAAAACAGGAGAATATAAATGTCAGAAACATGGAACAAAAAAGAACGGCAAAGGAAAAAACAGCAAAAAATGAAAGAAAAGCTGGAAAAAAGGGAGGAACGGAAGGCTGCCAATAAAGGAAATAAAGGGCTGGAAAGCATGCTGGCTTACGTTGACGAAAATGGGAATCTCTCCGACAAGCCGGTCGATCCAAGAAAAAAAGTCGTTATCAACGCCGAAGACATCCGCGTAAGTGTACCCAGGCAAGACGAGATCGCTGCCGGGGATCAGCTGCTGGTCGGGGTCGTCACTTTTTTTAAGACCGATAAGGGATATGGTTTTATAAAGAATTTGGAAAACCAGGAGAGTTATTTCTTCCACGTCAACTCATTGGTGGACCCCGTAAAGGAAAATACCAAAGTAAATTTCGACGTCGAAAAAAGCCCTAAGGGGTTAACGGCCGTCAATGTGCGAACTGTCAAGACATGAATTGGCAGCATGCAAGGCCGGGGAGGATCAGGCCATTGCCGGTTCCTTTGGCAGGCACACTTTCAGCGTACAGCCCGACCCGGCCCCGGAAATGATCTGGAGGTCGCCATCGAAGAGCCGCACCCGGCTGAGCATGTTATTCAGTCCCACGCCGGTGGCCTTTGCCCGGGGATCGAAGCCGCGCCCGTTGTCGGAGATGCGCAGGAACACCTGTTCGTCGCTCTCCGTCAGCTCGATATCGACCCGGGTCGCGCAGGCGTGTTTGATGATGTTGTTGAACTGCTCCTGCACGATGCGGTAAAGGGTCAGCTGCTCTTTCTCGTTGATCTCCTTTCCGTGACCCTCGTCATAGTTGAAGCTGATGGAAAAGGGCTTTGCGATCCTGATGCGCTCAATGAGGGTATCGACGGCGGCGACAAGCCCTTCCTCTTTGAATTCAGGCGGGATCAATCGCTGGGATAATTTCCTGATCTCGTTGATGCAGGCGTCGGTCAACTCCAGGCTGTGCCGGACCAGGTGCGGCCAGTCGTCGGGCTCGTCTTCCAGCAGGGAGATGTACATCTTGACGATCGACAGCACCTGGTTCACGTTGTCGTGAAGTTCCTTGCCGATCTCGGCCCTTTCCTTCTCCTGTCCTTCGATGGTGGCCCGGGCCAGCATCTTCTGATGCCGGACCCTTTCTTCGGCCAGCTTTTTCTCCGCCTCGATCTTTTCCCTGCGATCGGTGGATTCCTGTAAGGCCCGGTTGATCTTTGGGACCATCGTAAACAGCTTATCCTTCGGCACATAATCGGTCACCCCATTCTTGATCAGTTGTACCGCATTCTCCTCCCCGATAGCGCCGGAAACGATGATAAAGGGCACCTCCGGCAGGATCCGTTGCTTCAGCTGAAAGGCTTCCGGTGCGCCAAAGGACGGAAGATTGTAGTCGGCCAGGATGATCTGGGGGTGGAACCGGTCCAGCGCCGCCTCGTACTGCTCTTTGGTCTGCGCCACTTCGGCGGCATATTCGAACTGATTTTTTTTCAATTCATATCTGAGCAGGTCGATATCGACGGGGTCGTGCTCGAGGATCAGAATTTTTACCATAGTACACTCTTTTTATGATTTCAGAATTCCGGCGGGGCGCTTAAAGGCTGTTCGTCCCCCGATTCAGCAGCACCCAATACAGACCAAGATCGGATACAGCCTTCAGGAACCCATCGAACTCGACGGGTTTGACAATATAGCTGTTCACTCCGAGCTGGTAACTTTCCACGACATCCCTTTCCTCTTTGGAGGAAGTAAGCACCACGACCGGGATCATACGCGTCGCGGCGTTCTCCTTCATGCGCTTCAGCACCTCGATGCCGTCCAGCTTTGGCATTTTGATGTCCAGCAGCACCAGCTTCGGCCGGTCGGCGATATTCCTTTTCGCATACGCGCCCCGGCAAAAGAAGAAATCCACCGCTTCCTCCCCGTCTTTCAGATGGATCAGAGAATTGGCGATCCGGCTTCGCTGCAGGGCCCGGATGGTCAGCTCCGCGTCATGCCGGTTGTCCTCTACCAGCACGATATCCGGCGTCGTTGTATCCATAATCATTGTTTTTCATCATTGACGATCGGTGGACAGGGCAAGGTGAAAAAGAAAGTCGCGCCGGCGCCGGGGACGCCCTTTGCCCACACTTTCCCGCCATGCCGGACGATGATCCGCTGGACGATGGCGAGCCCTACACCTGTTCCCTCAAACTCTTCATCGCCGTGAAGCCGTTGAAAGACCCCGAACAGCTTGCCGGCATAGTCCATATTGAAGCCGACCCCGTTATCCTGCACATAGTATCCGCATTCTCCCTCCTGTTCTTCCAGCGACCCGATCGTGATCCTGGGCGATGCCGTCTTCGCGGAGTATTTCAGGGCATTGGAGAGGAGGTTGGTCCAGACCTGCCGGAGAAGAGCCCTGTCTGCATGGGTCGGGGGCAGATCGCCGATCTCGATCAGGGCCTGGTGAACCATGGAGCCTTCCAGTTCGCGCAATACCTCGGCGACGATCTCTTTCATGTCGACCGGTGTTTTCTGCAGTTCTTTTCTGCCCATCCGCGAGAAAGCCAGCAGATCGTCGATGAGCATTCCCATCCGCCGCGCATTGGAACGGATGTTCGCCAGCCATCTCCGGCCCTCCTCGTCCAGCACCTGCTGAAAATCCTCTTCCAGCATCTGGGAATAACCGTTCAGCGCCCGCAACGGCGCCCGGAGGTCATGGGATACCGAATAGGAAAAGGATTCCAGCTCCTTATTCATCACATTCACCTCCTTCATCGCCCGTTCCAACTCCCGATTGGCGCGTTTCTCCTCCGTGATATCGCGTTCGGTGATGGCAATCGACTGCAGGTTGCCCCCGGCATCCAGCAGGACGGAGGCGGAGAACAGCACATCGATCACCTCGCCCGTCTTGGTGATCCGGGTCGTCTCGACAGAACGGACCTCGTTGCCTTCCATGATCGTATTCACCACCTGCTGTGCCTCGGCCAGGAGATATTCCGGCACGATATTCCAGATCTTCATTTTCAAGGCCTCCTTTTCCGAAAAACCGTAGATCTTTTCCGCCCCCCGGTTCCAGGAGATGATCCGTCCTTCGGCGTCATGGAGATAGATCGCCTCGTTGGACTGCCGGACCACGGCCGCCAGGTAGTTCCGGATCTCTTCGGCTTCTTTAACCCCGGTAATGTCCCTCGCGTTGGCGAACCATTGCCCGTTCCGGTTGACGATATTCCAGTTCAGGTTCCGGATGGACCTGTTCTTTGCCCAAACCCTCGTTTCAAACGAGAATCTCTCCTTGTTCTCCAAGCATAGCTTTTGCAGCTTTGGCTTGTCCTCTTCGTGCAGGTAGAAAAGAAGCGAAGTCCCCATTATCTCCTCGCGAGAGAAGCCCAACACATCCGTTACGGCGCGGTTCACCTCTTCGAACTTCAGCGTCGCCGCATCGATCGTACAGATGAGGTCCGCGGAGTTGTTGATCAGCCACGCATATTTCTCCAGGGCCGTGTTCTTTTCGGCCAGTTCTTTTTTTTGCAGGTACTGCTGGACAAGGGTGGAGACCTTTGCTTCGGTGATGACGGGGTCGAGGGGTTTATAGAGATAATCGATGGCGCCCTCCTCGAACCCCTTGCCCACGAATTCGTGTTCTTTTTTTTCGGCGGAGACAAAGATGATCGGCACGTCCCGGGTGCGACGATTGGTCTTTAGGATCTGCGCCACCTCGAACCCGTCCATCTGCGGCATCTGCACATCCAGCAGGATCAGGTCCAGGTCCTTTCCAAGCGCGATCTTTAAGGCATCCTTCCCGTTGGTGGCGCTGGTGAAGCCGCGGTCCGGCCGGGCCAACATCCGCTCGATGGAGAAGATGTTCCGCTTGTTGTCGTCGACGATCAGGATATTCGCTTTTTTACCGGCAGGCATGGTATCGGTATTAGGCATCAGGTCTGTTTGATGAATATTTTTTCTTTTTTGTCCATGTCGGTGAAGTGGCCCTGTTTGTCGGAAAAGAGCAGGGACTCCTTGTTCCCCAAAGCCAACAGGCCAAAGGGGCAGAGACTTTCATAGAATAGATTGATGACCTTGTTCTGCAGGCTTTGGTTGAAATAGATCAGCACATTCCGGCAGAGGATCAGTTGAAACTCATTGAAGGACTGGTCTGTCGTCAGGTTATGCGCCGAGAACACGATCCCCTGGCGAAGGGTCTTATCGATGAGCACCCCGTCATATTTGGCCAGGTAGTAATCGGAGAACTGGGCCTGGCCGCCGCTTTTGATGTAATTGGCCGTGTAGTCCGTCATATGGTCCATCGGGAAGATGCCTTCCCGGGCTTTTTGCAGCGACCGCTGGTTGATGTCCGTAGCATAGATCAGCGACCGGTTCAATAATCCTTCCTCTTTCAGCAGGATCGCCATTGAGTACACTTCCTCTCCCGTCGCGCATCCCGCTATCCAGATCTTGATCAGGGGATAGGTCGCCAGCCGGGTCTTTATCTTTTCCCGCAGGCTCCGGTAGAACGCGGGGTCACGGAACATCTCGGTCACCGTTACGGTGATCTGCTGCACGAACTCCTCGAACGACTCTTCCTCCCTGAGCAGCATCTTTGCCAGCTCGTGGATATCGGCGATCTTCCGGGCCTCCATGAACTGATGGACGCGGCGTTGCACCGATGCTTCCGAGTATTCGGTAAAATCGTATCCGTACACCAGCCGGATGGATTCCAGTAAGCCTCTCAGGGCAGTTCTTTCCGTCATTCCTTGCAGGCTGGGTTGAGAATGCCGATGATGCGTTTCAGTAATATCTCCATGTCGACAGGTTTTGACACATAATCGGTGGCGCCGGCTGCCAGGCATTTGTCCCGGTCGCCCTTCATGGCCTGCGCCGTGACGGCAATGATGGGAACGTCCTGCCTGACGCTGCCTTTCCTGATCCGCCGGGTCGCTTCATATCCATCCATGCCCGGCATCATCATGTCCATCAGGACGATCGCGATATCGGAACGACTTTGCAGCAGTTCGAGGGCTTCCTGCCCGTTCGCCGCGGTAAGGATGGTCATCCCGGGCTCCATCGCTTCCAGGTAGCAGGACAGCGCATACGTGTTGCGGATGTCGTCGTCGGCGATCAAAATGCTTTTCCCTTTCCAGGTATCTTCCATTGCATTCATTTTTACCGGTAAAGCCAGACCCTCATCAGCGAAAGCAGCTGTTCGATATTCACGGGCTTGGCGATGTAATCCGACATTCCCGCCTCGAGGCATTTTTCCCGGTCGCCTTTCATGGCTTTCGCCGTAAGAGCGATGACCGGTATCCTTCCTCCTTTTGGCAATTTCCGCATCTCCCTTGTGGCCTCATATCCGTCCATGCCGGGCATCATCACGTCCATCAGGACGATGTCGATGTCGGGTGTCTCCCGGAAGATCTTTAGCGCTCCGGCGCCATCCCCGGCCGTGACACATTTCATTCCCTCTTCTTCCAGGACATTCGTCAGCGAGTAGATGTTCCGCATATCGTCGTCGACCACCAGCACTTTTTTATTCTTCAGGACCTCGTCCGTGCGATGCAGCCTGCGGATGATGTCCTGCTTGTCCTTTGGCAGGCGGGATTCCACGCGATGAAGGAATAGCGTCGTTTCATCCAGCAGCCGTTCCCGGGAATCCGCCGTCTTCAGCACCACCGTATTGGCCAGCTTGTTCAGCCGCGCTGTCTCCTCCTTGCTCAGGTCCCTGCCGGTATATACGATGATAGGCGTCCGGTTTAAGTTCCCGCTATCCCTGATCTTTTCCAGCAGCTCGAACCCGCTCATATCCGGGAGTCCCAGATCGACGATGATACAGTCGAAACTTTCCTGCTGGATAAGCGCGAAAGCTTCGGAGCCGGTGTAGCTGGCGAAGGACCGCACATCCCCGTTGCCGATCAGTTCCCGGATCGCCTTGTTCTGTTGTTTGTTGTCCTCAACAATGAGCAGCTTCTTCCATTTCTTGCTGGCAAATTCTTCCATCCGGACGAAAACGGACCGGAGATCGTCAGCGGAGACCGGTTTTTTGATAAAGTCGAAAGCCCCCAAATGGAGTCCCTCCCTTCGCCGGTCGTATCCCGAGAAGATCTGCACCGGGATGTGCCGGAGGGCCGGGTCGCTCTTCAGCTGCCGGAGCACGTCCGCCCCATCCATCACCGGCAACTTCATATCCAACAGGATCGCGTCGGGCTTATAATAGCGGGCCAGGCTCAGCCCCGCATTGCCCTGTTGGGCGATGATCCCCTTGCAACCCCGTTCGCGCGCGAATTCCAGCAGGATCTTTGCAAATTCAGCATCGTCCTCGATGATCAGGACGATCTTGTCATTATCCCGGATGGCCTCCCGGTCATCGGGCAGCCCCTGGCCGGGAGGGGGAAGCGTTTCAATGTCGGGATATCGATCCACCTTCTTTCTACCGGATCCTTTCGCCGGCATCTCCCCGCCGGCAGGCGGCAGGACGGACGAGTCGAACCGGGCAGGAAGAAAGAGCGTAAAGACACTACCCTTCCCCTCCTCGCTTTGCAACCGGATCGTGCCGCCCAGGGCGTGGGCCAGTTCGCGGCTGATGGAGAGGCCAAGGCCGGTGCCGCCGTATTTTCTTTTTGTAGAGCCGTCTGCCTGCTGGAACGCCTCGAAGATGATATCGCGTTTGTTCTCCGGGATGCCGATGCCGGTATCGGTGACGGCGAAATATACCGTTGACCCGGGCTTCATTCCTATCTCCAGGCTGACATGGCCGGTCTTTTCGGTGAACTTAAAAGCGTTGGACAGCAGGTTTCGCAGGATCTGTTCCAGCCGCTGTTTATCCGTCAACAGCCCCTGGTCCGGCAAGCCTTCCCGAAGGGTTATTTCGAAATGGATGCCCCTGTCCTTTGCCAGTTCAGTGAACATCGACAGCATCCGAGACCTCAGCTCTTCGGGATCGACCGTCGTGATCTCCATTTCGATCTTTCCCGACTCCACCTTGGACAGATCGAGGATCTCGTTGATCAGGTTTAGCAGATCGGCGCCGCTGCTGCGGATATTCCTTGCGTATTCCACTTCCTTTTCGCGCAACACCCCGCTCTTGTTCTCCGTCAGCAGCTGAGCCAGGATCAGGATACTATTGAGCGGCGTCCTCAGCTCATGCGACATATTGGCCAGGAACTCCGACTTGTACCGGCTGGTCAGTTCCAGTTCGCGGGCCTTTGTCTCCACTTCCAGCTTGGCCGTCTCCAGGCTCTCTTTCTGTATCTCCAGCAGATTGGCTTTCTCTTCCAGTTCTGTATTGGTTTGTTGCAGCTGTTCCTGCTGGGCCTTCAGCTCTGTGCGCGAATTCTCCAGCAGGATATTCTTTTCCTTCATCTCTTCGTTCACCTGTCTCAGCTCTTCCTGTTGGGCCTCCAGTTCCTCCGCCTGCGCCGCCAACTCCTGGGCCTGCACCCGGGCGAGCGTCACGTCCGTGGCGATCTTCAGGACCTTGTAGGGCCTGCCCTGCGTATCCAGGATGGGGTTGTAATTCCCCCTGATCCATACCGGTTCGCCGCTTTTTGTGATCCGTTTGAACTCACCCTGCTGGACCTCCCCTTTTCTGAGACCCTCCCAGAATGCCGCATATTCCGCGGTCTTTTCAAAGCCTTTTTCCACGAACAGGCTGTGGTGCCGGCCGATGACCTCGTCGAGCGGGTAACCGACCAGGGCAAGAAAATTTGGATTGGCCTTGGTAATATGGCCCTCCAGATCGAATTCCACGGCGAGGTTGGAGGTATAGATGGCCTCGGTGATGGCGTCGATCTCGATCTGTTGTTTTTTGACCTTTGTGATATCCGTTGCGATCTTCAGAATGCGTGCCGGCTTCCCCGAAGCATCCATCAGAGGGTTATAATTTCCCTGCAGCCAGATCTGATCGCCGTTCTTGTTGATCCGTTTGAATTCGCCGGCCCTATGTTCCCCTTTCCGCAGGCTCTTCCAGAATTCCCGGTACTCTTTCGAGTTCTCGTATCCTTTTTCCACCAGCAGGCTATGATGGCGGCCGACCAGCTCTTCTTCCGAATAGCCGGTGAGGTCGAGGAACAGTTCATTGGCGGCCAGGATGTTGCCGTCGAGATCGAATTCGACGGCGGCATTCGATTTGTTGATAGCCGTTATGCGGCTGCTCAGCTGTTTTTCTTTCCCGTCCAGCTGGCCGACGAGATCTTCCAGGGCTTTTTTTGCCAAAAGGGAATTGACCGCGATGCCAACCGGCTCTCCGATCTCTTCCAGCAATCTGGTCTGCTGGGGGGTGAAGGTTCCGAATTTTCCGAGTTCGATGACGGCCAGCACCTTATTCTCGAATGATGCGGGCAGAATGGCTATAGACTGGGGCGTCTGGCGGCCCAGCGAGGATTCGACCTGGAAATAGTTGTTGGGGACGTTGGCGACGAGTGTCAGCCGTTTTTCGGCTGCAGCCCGGCCGATCAGTCCTTCGCCGGGATGGAAGAGTTCCGTTGCGGGGCCTTTTATTCCATACCTGTATTGGAGCCGGTAGGCGTCTTTTTCCAGGACATAGAAGGCGCCCAGCTGGGCTTCGCAGGAAGCGGCCAGGTGGTCGATGATGTTTTGGGATATCTCGGGGAGCGTGCGCTCGCCCCGGAGCTTGTCATTGAGGATGTTCCTGCCGGATTGCAGCCAAATGCGTTCGGAATGTTCGTCGGACACCTTTTTCAGGCTATCCTGCATTTGTTTTAGGGCAAGGCTTAGTTCGTCCGTTTGATTCTCCATGGATTCGCAATTAAGTAGGCTTAGTTTTATTGCGACAGGATAGGTCCGCGGGTCAGAGCGGTGCTGTAAGGGTAGTGTACGGCTCTACTAATATACAATTTTTATTAATAAGGCTGTAGTCGTCCGCCGGAAGGATTGCATTCGTAAGGGAAGGATCACTTTTTTGTAAAGTCCATGCCCAGGCGGGCCGCGTCAAAGGCCGGCGCTGCATCTAATGAGCTCCCGGATGGCATGGCTTTTGGGCTCCCAATCCAAAAGACTACCCATGAGAAATCTACTCTTTTCCTGCCTGGGCCTGGCATTTCTTGCCCTCTTTTCCGCCTGCGGTGGCGGCGGCTCCGACGCTGTCAAAAATGCCAAGGATTCCAATGCCGCCCGTATTGACAGCCAGGCGACTATGGAACGTCCGTCCGACACCATCGCTCTTTCCAAACCGGATGCCGACTTCCTTGTCAATGCAGCCAGCGGAGCCATGCTGGAAGTTAATCTGGGCCGGCTGGCGGAAACGCATGCTGCAAACCCGCGAGTAAAGGACTTTGGCGCCATGATGGTCAAAGACCATAGCGAGGGCTTGGAAAAAATAAAGCATCTTGCCACCCGCAAGCATGTCGTACTGCCCGATTCGGTATCCGAGCATCAACAAAAGGAGGTCAACAATCTTGAAAAGAAAAAAGGCGGGGACTTCGATAGAGCTTATGTCCGGCTTATGGTTAGTGATCATAAATCGGACATCAGCGAATTTCAAAAGCAGGCCAGCGAGGGTAGGGACTCTTTCACAAGAGTGTTTGCCAGCGGGAGCCTTCAAATGTTGGGCCGGCATCTTGATTCTGCGAACAGTCTTGTCAGCCTGCTGGGATTGAACCGCATGCCAGCGGCGCCAGCGCCACCACATTGATAGCACCGTTGGGCCTCTATGTTGTCAATGTGGTCAGCAGACTGCGTTTCTTAGGCGTTAATGCGGCCTGCCCGCCTCATCATCTGCCCGGCGAGCACCTTGGCCACGAACCTGGCTATCGCTTCACCCACTTCGGCGGGAGCGTCTTCCTGAAGAAAATGGGCGCCCTTCACAGTTACTGTCTGTTGATTAGGCCAGGCCCTGCAGAATTCCCGTTGTGCGCCGATCAGAAAGCCTCCCGGATCTCCATCAATGAACAGCTTTGGGATAGGGCTCTGAGAAAGCCAGCGTGCATAACTGTCGACAATTTTAACCACATCTTCCGGTTGTCCGTCAATTGGCAACTCTCTTGTCCATGTCAGCATGGGTTGCCGTAATGGCCCGGGATTCCTATAATACCGGCGATAGACCTCCATGGCCTCGGAGGAAATACCTCTGAGGGGAAGAAGGAATTCGATGAAGAGGTTCTTCTCGAGGATCAGTTCTTCGCCTGCCGGCGTGCGTTGTGCTTTAAAAAACTCGCGGGTCGTATCGGGCCATTCATCCCAGGAAAGGAATGGCCGGACAATTGCCTCGAAGTAGACAATGGCTTTAACCTGGTCCGGATGGCATTGAGCCCAGGAGAATCCCAGCGCTGATCCCCAATCGTGAACAACCAGGATGATATTGTTTTGCAATCCCACCTTTTCAAACCAGGCGTCGAGATAACGCTGATGATCCACAAACCGGTAAGAGCCATCGGGAGCCTGGCCCGAATTCCCCATGCCAACATAATCGGGCGCCAGGCAGCGCCCAAAGGGCAGCAAATACGGAATAATATTGCGCCAGAGGTAAGAGGGGGTGGGATTACCATGCAGAAAGACTATCGGATCGCCCTCACCTACATCCACATAGGCCATATTGGTGCCAAGCAATGAGATATGTTTCCGATACGAGGTATCTTCAGTAGAAATCAAAGGATGATCCATCATTGCAGACTTTGGGACGCCGGTGCAAAAAATATACCCGGCATCGAACGCCTATAGGTTCCCATCAATTTCATTCAGGCTTGGCTTCCGCCGCCTGTTCGATCAGCTTATGTACCGGCTGACCGTCATAGTCATGGAAATATAGGCGCACTTCTACTATTTTTCCCTCTCTAAACGTGAATTGCTCGCAAAGCAGGATGCTTCCGCCACTCCTGGCTATCGCCGCTTTGCTGATGGCAAACACCTTGTCTCCATCGGCATATACATTAATAAGATCGAAGTGCTTGAAATCATAAAACTGCCTCACCTTAGGATAAAACTGCTCAAACGCTTTCATCCCCCGATAAATACCGCCAAACGGCAGGGAAGAAGGCTCATAAACAACCATCGAATCACTCGCCCGATCCGGGTAGTCCGTTAGCTGTTTTTTTTCGCCAATCATCTGTAACACAAACGCCTTATTACCGGCCGTATCTTCCTTTTTCATAGTACGCTGTTTGCAACTGTCCCCGAGTCCAACCAGGACAAAGACGAACAGCAGGTATTCTGTCCTCATGCGGAAAAGCTTCAAAAGATATGCCTCTTTTTGCATCCACTCCTTCCTCCTGGCTCGGCCTCATTGAAGGCATCGCCGAAACGACTCAAAACCTGCTGCCCGTCAAGTCCTCACAGGAATTTTTCGCTTACCAATGTGATCCGGACGTGGTGCCTGGTTAAACAAAATCCTCACTGGTGAGTGAGGATCCCGCCGGTATACCCGGCTCGCTAAAATCGCTATGAGGAATAGCCTGAAGCGCTCCAATCAACATTCCATAACCAATGAGGAAAAGAAATAATGATGAAACGGCCAATCCTCATCAACGTTGCGAACAAATGTCGTTTCTACCGCTTTGCGGCTCGTGTTCCCCCACGCTCAAGCCTTATTAAGCCGTGGCATTGGCCATCGCCTGGGTGGTAAGCCCAGGTCGCGTCAAAAGGAAGCCAGCACAGGTTTTAATCCAGGCCTGCCCTGGTTTAGCTAAAGAAGATGCGACTATTCAATGACCGAACGTTGAAGACGCCGGTTTAACCATCCGATTTCGTATTCTTTAATAAAATTCACTGCAGTTATCCTTCCGTAAAACATCTTTACTTTTATGTGGAATGAAATTATTGATTGCGTCACTAATCCTAATCCAGATTCACACACAGTGGGAAAGTCGGGATGCCGGTTTTATCAACGGCATATGGATCCCGAAGGCAATCGACTGGCGCCACCCTCAATTCGATACCTACTGTTTTGCCAACGACACGACGGTAGTAATCATTTCTTCCATTCAGCGACAAGAGGCAGACTCCATTATATTCAAGGCTGTGGGGACTTCAACCGTGAAGATAGGTTTTCTCAGGCGCGTTTCGACCAACCGGTTCCTTATCGCAGACAACTCATCTGGAACCAGCCTTTCTTCCCGCAAGCAAGGTACTCTCGTTAGGTTTAGACCTGACGATCTAACCGTGCTGATCGGCGGAACGGAGTATCAACGTGCTTTTCAGTATACTCAGGCGGGCAAAGAAGAAATATATCGGATCGTGTTGGGGGTTCTCAGGCGGGATCAGCAGAGTGTACTCCCCTAGCATAATACGTATGTCGTCGTCGGCGCAATTGACGACTATTCTCCGGCTAATAATCCTGCATTCTCGCTTTCTTTGCCGCTATATTTATTTATATTTGGTTGCAATCGCTTAGATGCCTGTACTTAAACACATTGTTCTTATCGATGACGATTTGGAAGACCTGGAGATTTTCTCTGCGGCCATCCGGTCTTTATGCAGCAGCGCTATCTGTTCTGTATTCAGCGATGCGCAGGAAGCGCTTTTTAAATTGACGGCAGGTGAAGTGTCGGCAGATATGGTGTTCATCGATCTCCGCATGCCGGATATGTCCGGGCAGGAATTCCTGCAGGAATTCAAGCGGCAAAGAGCATTGACCGACATCCCAGTTATTGTTCTTTCCGATTCTTCGGATGAAAGCTCTATCCGGGTGGCGAAAGAAAAGGGGGCTTCTGCCTTTATTACCAAGCCCTCCGCTTTTAGTAAAATAAGGGAATGTCTCCGTCCGGTCCTCGCAGGAACGGCCACCGCAGACTGTTAACGATCTCATCCAATCATACTGTGACTGGTTAGAGCGGGCCCCCCAACGATGTGGCGGGCTTCTTTTTTTACTGATCGATTTAGGTGTTTTTACTTATTCAAAGCGAAATCCGCCGCTCGTTTTTTTTCGTAGATACCGGTTTCCGGCGAACTTCCCCTTGCCCGTTAATATCTTCAAAAATAAAAGTGGGAATTATGACAAACCTAATCCGCACCATCGCGATCGTTGATGATCACCTTCTCTTCCGGCAGACCATTAGCCACTATTTAGACATGTTAGGATTCCAGGTTACGGTGGAAGCCTCCAACGGAATGGAACTACTCCTCTTGCTGGAAGATTGTAACCGGCTGCCTGCCGCTTGCCTGTTGGACATTGAAATGCCTGTAATGGATGGGGTCGCAACTACATGCGTATTGCGCGAACGGTACCCTGAGATGAAGGTCGTCGGCTTGACCCTGTCTCTGGACAATAACAAAAGACAGAGCATCCTTCGGGCCGGCGCTTCCAGTGTTTTCTTTAAAGGAATGGAACCTTCCGAGCTGCAAGAAGCGTTATTCCAAATACTGGGCTAAAAAGTCCCGCCCGTTAACACAAAAGAATTTTAATGGTTTAAACCGAAACGTTAAAATTCCATCCAAGCATCCCTGGCACATCAATGGCATGGGCAATCATATGGAACAAAGCCAACCTTATACTATCCAATTTACCTACGAAATCGTTGAGGATTCCATACAATTTCCTTTGCAGGCGGATGTAACGGCTATTGACGGTAACGCTTATTTTATCACCAATATACGGCACGCGGGCAAACCCAATGGCTCCCTTATACCCCCTATCACGCTGGTCAAAGAGAATGGGAATTGGATCCATGCCGACAGCAAAAAAGAGACGGTATTAAGCCTTATAGCAGGCCGCGCCATCGACAACCACCGACAAAGATCTCCTTCGAATTAAACATTTTACCTGCTAAATTGGCATGTCTTTGGATGCTTATTTAGCACCTTTAATTCAGCCCACGTTAAAAGCACCCCATGTCGCCGTCGAAAAGAATACTGATGCTGGATAACGATCCGGATCACCTGCTATTCTGTACCCTGGTCTTCGAAAGAAGAGGCTATGAAGTAAGGAATTCGCTCAGTTGCAGCCCGATCGATTTCCTTCGGCTACTCGCCGCCTTTACGCCTGCCCTGATCTTTCTGGATCATGCGTTGCGGGGCATTACCGGGATGGAGGCGATACAAATCCTCCGGTCTCATCCACAATATGCCGGTATCCCCGTCGTGCTCTTTTCAGCGGAAGAGAATATCGCTTCTCTTGCCGGCGAAGCCGGCGCGAATGCCCATCTTAAAAAGCCATTCACCATCCTCCAGCTCCTTGAGGTTACTCGTCACTTCATCCCATAAAAAGTGGGGAACCTTTTCCACAATTTGCTGCCCTCGTTTTTTTTTCGATAACGAGCCTTTTAAGCCTTTATACCATATTTCTACAGAATCATAAGGAAGATTGCAATACCTGGCTACCCAAAACCACTGAATGAAAAACATGCCGTTCCGCGTGCTGCTGATCGACGATGCAGCTGACCACCTTGCGCTCTGCGAATATACCCTACTGCAAGAGGGGTATTCCGTTGCTAGCCTTCCCGATTGCATGCAATTAGAGCAAACACTCGAAAAATTCAACCCCCAGCTCATCTTTATTGACCACCAGATGCCCGGCATTTTGGGTGACGAAGGCATCCGGCTGATTCGTGCAAACCCCCAGTTTCGTTCGGTTCCCATCATTTATTTTTCCAGCGAAGTGAACCTTGCGGCGCTTGCCCGGTCAGCCGGCGCCGACGATTTTCTGGCCAAACCGCTGGACCCAGTGTCCCTTCTGAAATTCGCGGCAAAGTACCGAGACTGCACTTAGCTACCTGATGACCAGCGTTTTCGGCCTAATTTTTGGAAGGTACGACCAACCCGTTGCATGTTTGCTCCCGATACCTTTTAGCAACCTGAGCCTGCAAGGGAGAATCCGATTAACTATGTGGAAAAACCTGAAAGCCGGCGAAGGGGTAGCCGCCGGCGACATGATCCGATACCTCACCCGTGGATACGGCCAGACGTCCGCCCAGGACATATACGAGGTCGTTAAAGTCGAACAACACTACTTCGAGCTCTGCCTGCGGGATGGCGAAGAAGCGGTTCCTGAATCGGCGCGGCGGAAAGCCATCCGTTTCGTCGATATCGGCTACAATGTGCAATTGCAACGCTGGAATGAACCGTAGTCACCGGGTGGCCTGATCGCCGGCCCAACTGCCTGGAATAAGATTTGCCATGATTGTAGGCAAATGTGTGTTTTGGGGAATCTCAAACATGTGCCATGGAGACGCCTATTAGAGAACTGTCAGGTTCAGAGTTGCGCAAATTGATGGTCAGGGAACTGAATCAGTTCATTTTCCTGCTCGATAACTGTACGACTGAAAAGTTGGAAAGTCAAAAGGCGTATCTCTCGGAAATTTTCGCTCGTCTGTCGCAAAAGGAACAAGAAGAAGTACAACACCTGGTATCCCTTGTGTCGGAATTAGCTATACCAACGCATCCGCAGCTCCGCTCAAAAAATGCGACGATATTGCCTGCTTTTAATCCGCCCGGCCCTACCCTTTCCGCATCTCCGGCTCTCGACGATTCTACTCCTTCCGCCCTTCAGCAAAGTGCTTAACCAGTGCCACAGGATATTGGATTTTAAAAACCGGGCCCGAAATTAACGTATACTCATCTTCGGGCAATAGCAGAAACGTTCTTTCCGCGGGCATTGCCATTCCTCCCGTCCAATAGAGGCCAGGTATTGCACCGTTTCGATCATTTCCCTCTCGCTGTCGATTTTGGGAAGATACAGGCTTGCTCCTTTTTTAAACGCCTCCAGCACATCCTTCGAGAGCGTCGAAGTGGTGTAAATGATCATGGTCCAGGAGGGTTGAGCACCGATCGAACCATTCGAGGTCCACCTGGAATCCCGCTCTTAACAAGGCTGTCTCCAGGAACAGGGCCTCATCGGGGTCGTCGTCACATAATAATATTCGATGCGGGTTATTTTCCAAAGTGTCGGGTTTTGCTAAACAATTGCAAAAATCCGACCACCGGGAATCAGTACGATCTGTCAGACAATGGGCTGTTTGCGACGGTATTGATTATTTCAACGGTCTTTCTGTTGTTCAGCCGGCTTTGCAGAATATTCCAAATTTCGGGGCTAAGTTTAAGTCCATATTCGGCCATCAGCCGAAGTTCCCGATCCTTGATCCGGTCAAGAATGACAATTAGTTGCTCCTCCGATGCACCGGAAGCAAGACTTGCTAAAAAGAATTTGGAGTCGGCCAGGATAGCCGCTTGAAGGTTGCTTGAAGTTGAATTTTCAGGGTCCATCAGATATTGGGCTTAACCAGGCCGACACGCAGCAAAAAATGCTCCAATCGATAAAAACCAACGAAATAAATTTCTCTGCCTGTATCCATTCTTGCGCCCGGTTCCAGGCAATCGGTAATAACGCTACCCTGCCCCGGCCCGGCTTCCGATTGGTCAACAAGAAGCTACGGCCAGGGCGAGGGATCTTAAAACAGATGAGATGTGTTATGGTGGTTTTTCAGGAAAATCAACAGGCCGAACGAGGTTCAAGACAAAAAAAACGAAACGGGGACCTAGTCGCCCGGACTTTTTTTTTACGAATCCGTCTGCCCGGAAACTGGTTCCCAAGGTATAATAATTGCTGAACCGCAAGGAGCACTTAATTTACGAAAATGAGTAAAGTCGTCGCCATCGAACACCTTACATTGGACGGCGTGTACCAGGGTCCCGCACGTCCGGACGAAGATACCCGTGATGGTTTTACCAATGGCGGCTGGGCCGGTGCGGCACATGACCCCAAGCTGCAGGAAGCGATTGGTAAGGCCATGGGAAATGCCTGGTCGTTGCTTCTTGGCCGCATTACGTACGAAGATCTGTATGGCTACTGGCCCAAACAGCCATCGAACTCAATGAGCAATGCGCTTAACAACGCGGAAAAGTTTGTGTGCTCCGGCGGTTCTCTGCAACCCGAATGGCAGCATACAGTCTTATTGCAGGGCAGTGCCACGGATACCGTCAGGAAGCTCAAAACAGAACATAACAAAACGCTGGTTATTTTCGGTAGCGGCGTACTTGTGCAGTCGCTCATGGTGCATGGTCTCATAGACGAATATTTGCTGATGATCCATCCCCTGGTTCTGGGCAAAGGGCGCCGCCTGTTCCCGGAAGGCGGTTCAATGGCTAAATTCAAGTTGATTAGCTCGCAGATAACCGGCACCGGCGTCTTCATCGGCTCCTATCAATGAAATCGGCTGATTGCAATCGCCTCATGGGAATTACGGCCGGGCCAAGATCAAAAAAGGTACTATGAAATTAAAAACAATCAGCTTGTATTGAGAACGCCTCTAATTGGTTCAGAGAGATACGAACTTACCTGGCAAAAAGTCGACTGAAGACAAAAGGCCCATTTTGAAACTTTTAAAAGACAACTCCAATTTCCCCTATAGGGAGACCCTTAGTTTTCGATAGTTGCCCACCTGAGAAATATATCGCGCGTATAAATTCCGTTTGCCTCTTGGCAAACTTTTCATGATACGAAAAAAGATAAATTCCGTATTGCTCGTTGACGACAACGAGGCAACCAACTTCCTGAACCGAACTCTCCTGGAGCAATCATCCTTTGCCAGGCATATCTATGTCGCCGGCGACGGGTTTGATGCCATGGATCATATTAGCGGTCAACGAAAAGATAAAAATTATCAGCAACCTCAGCTCATTTTCATGGGCGGCAATATGCCTTTGCTGGACGAATGGGGATTGCTGGCCGAAATCGAAAGGATAAAATGGGAAATCAGCTTCGTTCCGATGGTGGTGATGCTGACATCCTGCCCTTGCCCTGAAAGAAGAAAGGAAGCGCAACAATACGAATTCGTGCTCGACTATCTTGAAAAGCCACTCACGGAAGCAATGATCCTGCAAATAAGGAAGAAGATCTTCTTTCGACCATAGAAGAAGAATCCAATACATTCCCTACACAGGGCTTACTCGACGCGCAAATTAAAGGCAGGATTTTCCATAGCAGCCTTCCAGGTTTGTGACAGGATGGTGACTATTCCTATCGTCAGCAAAAATCCGAAACAGGCCAGCAGATGAAGAATGCCAAAGGAGGAACGGTTGGCAAAATTCTGCAGGAACAATATTGACAATACATACCCAAGAGGCAACGAGATACACCCCGAGATAAGCAGGAGCTTCACAAAGCCCTTGCTGACCAGGGAAAGCAACTGCCCAACGCTCGCGCCGATCACTTTGCGTATACTGATCTCCTTTTTCCGTACCTCGACCGAATAGATCACCAGCCCCAATAACCCCAACGCCCCGATAGTGATCGTGATCAAGGCCAGGAAGCCCAGCAGGGAAAGCGTGGCGGTTTGATCGTTCCGGCCTGCCAGCTCTTTGTCCAGCCAGTAGTAGCTAAATGCCTTATGGGGATATATCTTTTTCCAGGCGGCCTTCAGCTGGCCGGCTACCTCTTCATCCGGGCGACTGGCCTTTACATTCAAAAAAGCATAGGACCCGGCCCTCCTTCTCAAAAGCAGCGGAGTAATAAATGACCCCGTTCCGTGAAAATAAAAGTCTTTTACGACACCCCTGATCCGTACCTCCAAACTGTCATCGATCCGCACAAACTGGCCGATCGCCTCCTGATCCTCTTTAAAGGACAAGGTCCTCGCCGCCTTCTCGTTGATCACGATATATTCCTCCCCGGCCGTTGGAGCGCCGCCGGGAAAATTGCCGCCGGCAATGAATGACAGGCTCATCATGGGTGCCGTCTCACCATCGACAAAATAATAATTCATCTGGATCGGGTCCTTGTCCTTCGTTCTAAGGACCACGGGGGTGCTCCCAGCCGTACTGATCCCGAAATTACCCGACACGGCGGAAACCTGTTCCACCCCATGTATTTGCAGGAACTCTTTTTGCAGCAATTCGGGATCAGCCCCCTCCAGCGGAACAGACAGGATATTACCGGCCCGGAAGCCGGGATCCACCTTGCCCAAATGTGCAAATTGCGTATAAAAGGCCGACAGGAAGACCAGGATCACCAACGAAAGACTGAATTGAAACACGATCAGCGACTTCTGCAGGGATAGGTTCCCGAATAGCTTCTTCGTTCGGATATTCTTCAGCACTTCCACCGGCTTAAAAGCGCTCAACATCCAGGCGGGCAGGACGCCGGCCAGAAGCCCTGCAAAAAGGCTGAACCCGACGAATAGAAGATACGCCCCCAGACCCAATTTTACGTCCGGCATGAACTCATAGCCGTCGTTAAAGGGTTTGAATCGCAGGATAGCGGCAAGTATTCCGTAGGCTAATACCAGC
>Ga0105237_10002055_pt1 | contig 25558 bp, 20 predicted proteins | sample KBSC24metaG_FD_81520 | JGI IMG/M metagenome (GOLD analysis project Ga0105237, IMG submission 81520) | Corn rhizosphere microbial communities from Kellogg Biological Station, Michigan, USA - KBS C2-4 metaG | ecosystem: Host-associated > Plants > Roots > Rhizosphere > Soil | place: Michigan, USA...
CTCCGCCTCCTCGGTGGTTGGAAAACCAGTCCGGGCCGGACGGGCATTGCTCCTTGGGCTGCTCGCCGATCCACATCACAACTCCGTACCACGTCATCCCCGCACTCATGATCACGTCCTTCCGTCTTTGGGTCCTCAGGATGACAGGTTTGGAGTACGACGACGCGCACGTTTTCTGATTTCGAAGATCTTGATGGTTCATGGGACGTTTAGCCGCCCATCAGAGCTACGTTGCGCGCCCAGTTGCGCAGCTTAGCGCAAATCTGTTGGGGAACGGTCCGATGGATTTGATGCCCGACCCCTTCGAAACGTACGCGGCAGCAGGACGTGACCGTTCGCTCCGCAAGATTGGCGTCCTCGTCGGTCATTGCGCCGCCGCTCCGTGGGTCGCCTTGCAGGAGCAGGAGCGGGCATTTCACGCGGGGCCACAACGCCAGATGGTCGAACCCCTCGAGCCAGGTCCCGGCGACGAGCGGATCGAAGACCTCCGGATCGACATCGGCCAAACACTCCGCGCTAAAGCGGAGAGATGCGCGGTCGCGCGTGTCGCCCAGACGGACCTCTCCGTTCGGACCCGGAACCCGGATGTCGGCCAGCGCATCCGTCATCGCCTCCACTGCGCCGCCGCGCCGCGCGACTTCCTGCATGCCGGCGAACTGTCCTCGATAAGATGTCGCCCCGATGTTCTTGCCCATCGTGTGAAATGGCGGGTCTTCGAGCACGACGCCCGCAATCTTTTCCGGGCATTCCGCCGCAAGATAAAGTGCGACCATCGCGCCCAGCGAATGGCCGAAGACAACCAGCGGCTCGCGGAATTCGCTTTCCTGGACGAACGCCTCGACGCAGCGGGCGTAGTCGATCACGCGATATGCGCCCGGCATGCGCCCGGATTCGCCGTGCCCGCACTGATCGAGCGCGATGACCTGCCATTCCTGCGTGAGTTCGGGCAACAGCGACGCCCAATCCCGCCAGCACCGCGTCACACCGTGCAGCAGCAGAAGCACGGGGCCCGCAGCCGGGCTCTCGACGTAGTGCAATGCCGGTGGCCCGCGATGCACGCGGTCAGCCAACGGCAACTCGGCGGGCTCTTTCACTTTTCGCGCTTTACCACGGTTGGGAACGCCTTCGCCAAATGCCCGGCCTTGATCACACCGCCCTGCATCACCGCAACGAAACGCCGGCGGTCTTCGAGCAAACGGATGTCGTCGATGACGTCGCCATCGACCACAAGCACATCGGCCAGCTTGCCCTGCTCCAACGTGCCGAATTCATCGCCGCGGCCCATGATCTCCGCGCCGGTTTTCGTCGCGCAGGTGATGACTTCGAGCGGGGTGAGGCCCACATCCTTGACGAAGAAGGTCAATTCGCGGGCGTAGTCGCCATGCGGGTTCCAGCCGAAGCCATAATCGCCGCCCATTCCGAGGCGGCCGCCGGCGCGCAGGATGCGGCGGGCGCTTTCCGCGCCGCCATCGAGCGTCTCCTGGTGCCCGTCGATGACGCGCTGCGGGAGGCCAAACTCGGGGCCGAGCTCGATGCTGGCCTTTTCGAAATAGAGCGCCGGAATGCACGGCACGTCGCGCTCGAGGAGGAGATCGAGCGCCTCGTCATCCATGAAGGTGCCGTGCTCGATGGTGTCGTAGCCGGCGCGCAGGGCATTCTTGATGCCTTGCGTGGCGCGGCAATGGCCGGTGACCTTGAGCTTGTGGTTGTGCGCCGTAGCCACGACGGCGTGCATTTCCTCGAAGGTCATGCAGAGGGTGTGGTGGTCGTTGATGTCGGGCGACGCGGCGTCGCCGGTCGGATAAGTCTTCACCCACTCGATGCCATCCTTGACCAGCGAGCGCACGGCACGGCGGGCGTCTTCCTGGCCATTGATGATGAAGACGAGCCCTTCCATGCCGATCTTGCGGAATTCAGGGTTCCAATCCATCAGGCCGCCGGCGGAACAGATTTCACGGCCGCTGGCCGAAAGGCGGGGGCCGGCGATCAAATCCTCCTCGATGGCTTTCTTCAACCACACGTCCACATTGAAGAGGCAACCGCCGGAGCGGGCCGCGGTGTAACCGCACTCGAGGGCGAGGCGTGTATTCACCGAGGCGAGCAGCGAAACGTACTCGACCGGGTACTTGATATCGAGGTCCTCCAGCGCCGCGATGTTGAAGTAGGTGGCGTGGAAGTGCGCCTCGACGAGGCCGGGCATGATGGTGCCGCCGCGGGCGTCGATGCGGAGGGCGGCTTCGGGCACGGGTGGCGCTCCGGCAGCGGGACCGGCGTAGGCGATGCGGCCGTCCCGGATGACGAGCGCGGCGCCGGGAGTGGGAGGCGCGCCGGTGCCCGTGATGAGCTGCCCGTGGGAGATGATGGTGGTGCCGGAGGCGGTCTTCATGGCGGGGGGGGAGGACGGGTCGCACGATGCTGCCCTGCCGCCATGGTGCGCGCTAGAAACGGGGCGGCAAGCTTTTGGACAAAAGCGGCGCAGGGATGGGACGGGGGAAATTTTGAATGGTGAATTTTAGATTTTGAATGAAGAGGAAGCCGGATTCCGCGAATTCAAAATACAAAATTCACCATTCAAAATTTCCGATTCACCGCGGCCGGACGATGAGTTCCTCGATGATCGCGCGGGGCGGAAGATTGATCACGAAGAGCGCGCAGGCGGCGATGTCCTCGGGCTGCATCATCTTCGCGCGGGCCGCGGCATCGGGCGGCGCGGGGCGCTTGTCGAGGATGGGCGTATCGATGTCGCCGGGGAAGATCGCGCAGGCGCGGATGCCGCGGCCGCGCTCCTCGGCATTGATGGCGGAGGTGAGACCGGCCATGCCGAACTTGGAGATGACGTAGCCGGGCCCGGCTTTGGGCGAGGCGGCTTTGCCGGCCTCTGAGATGATGTTGACGATTGTGCCGGAGCCATTGGCCCGCATCTGTGGCAGGAAAGCCTGCGTGCAGTAATAGGCGCCGTTGAGATTGGCGTTCATCATCTCGTGGTAGTCGGCGAGGGAGAGGACTTCGAGGGCACGCTTCGGCACATTGGTTCCGGCGGCGTTCACGAGCACTTCCACGCTGCCGAATTCGGCGAGGACTTTCCTGCCCATCGCTTCGACTTGCGCGGAGTCTCCGACATCGCAAGGGACGACGAGGGCGTTGAGGCATTGGGAGGCGACGATGTCGAGGGGTTCGCGGCGGCGGCCCAGGAGGGCGACGCGCCAGCCTTCGTTGGACAGGGCGATGGCGGTGGCGGCGCCCACGCCGGTTCCGGCTCCGGTGATGACAGCAGTTTTATTCATGACGTTCTATGATTGGGGAAGTTCCACCCACGCCTTGATCTCGGCGGAGCGGACGGCGGCGTCGATCACCGCCTGGGTGCGGACGCCTTCGTGGAAGCTCGGGACGCAGGGGCGCTGGTTGCGGATGGCGTCGATGAACTCGAAGGCCTGGTCGTAGCGGAAGGAGACGAGCGGATCGCCGACGCTGGGGTCGCGCGGGCTGCCCGGCCAGGTCCAGAATTCGCGGGGCACGGCGAGCGGCGCGAGGCCCGGGCCACCCTGTTTGCCGTGGAGCAGCTCATTCCATTTGCCCGTCGTGAATTCGAACGTGGCGTCGCTTCCGTTGAGCTCCACCCAGTCGAGACTGCGCCAGCTTTCGTTGCGGCCGCTGGCCAGCTTCGAACTCTCGAGCACGCCCGTAGCGCCGCCTTTGAATTCCGCGATGATCGCGACCCAGTCGTCGAGATCGCTGGGCTTGCCGCCCCGGTCGTCGATGAGGCGCTTGGTATTGGCCACCATGCGCTCGATGGGTGCGATGAGATGCTGGGCGAAGTCGATGCGGTGCGAAAGCATGTCGCCGATCTCGCCCGTGGCGGCCAGCGCCTTCACCTGGCGCCAGCCCAGATTGCGGGTGCCCCAGTCCTGGAGCCGGCACGACCGGTAGTGATAGGGTTGGCCGAGATCGCCGCGCTGGATGAGGTGGCCGAGATAACGCATCGCCGGCACGAAGCGATAGGTGAAAGCGGTCATGTGCCGGACACCCGCCGCGTCCGCCGCATCGGCCATCCCCTTCGCCTCCTCGTAGCTCATGGCGATCGGCTTTTCGCAGAGCACGTGTTTGCCGGCGGCAATGGCCGCGTGCGCGATCGGGCCGTGCGAGACGTTCGGCGTGGCGATGATCACGGCGTGGACGTCGTCCCGCCGCACGATCTCCTCGTAGTTCGTCGAGGTGACGCTGATCCCGGTGTCGCGGCTCGCCTTCTCGAGCATCGCGGGATTGTTGTCACAAAGCGCCACGGCTTTGGTGTCCGCGCAGAGTGCGAGACCGGGGAGATGATTTTGCAGCGTGATGCCGCCGCAGCCGATGATTGCAACGCCAAGAGGTTTCATGAGGAGGGGTGGTGTTGTCGCAATGCCAGGCACGCGCCGCAAGCCGGAACGGTTGGCTCCTGATATTCGCATCGACTTTCGGGCCGATTTGGGCCATCAGTTTGCGCATCCGCCTGCGCGGTCTGATTCTCTGCGCAACTTCCCGCCCCATCGGACCGCCGAACACCCAACACTATGCACAGAATCATCCGCCGTATCTTTTTTTGGCTGTCCGGCGCAGGCACTGAGGCGCTCGAGAAGTGCCCCGACTGGGAGCAGCGAAAATACGTGGCCTTCGGCGCGACGGTGCTCGTGCCGTGTTCGTTTGCCTTCATTGCCTGCTCGTATGCGCTTTCGACGCTGACCAGCGAATGGCGCATCAGCTTCGGCATCGCGGCGGTGTGGGCCTGCATCATCATGGCGATCGATCGCGCGCTCCTCGCCAGCTACCGGCCGTATCTCGGGGTGTTTCGCAAGCTCGGGCAGTTTTCGCTCCGGTTCGTCATCGCGTTCCTCATGGGCCTCACGATTTCGCATCCGCTCACGCTGTTGCTTTTCCGCGACACGATCCAGGGTGTAATCGAGCGCGACCGGCGTAGCGAGATCGAGACGGTGGAAGCCGCCACGGCGGGCCAGAAGCAGACCGTGCAGGACCAGATCGCGAATGAGGAGAAGGACATCGCCGCTTTGCAAAAGCAGCTCGACGCCACCTTCTCGGGCAACATCTCCGATGGCTGGGAACTGAACACCAAGGTGACAAATAAGACCGTGGCCGAGGAGGACAAGGACCAGGCAGAGTTCAACGCGCAGATGGCCAAGGCCAAGGCGCCGGTCGAGGAGCGGCTGGCGAGGATCGACGAGGAGATGAAGCCGCTCCAGGAACAATTCACGGCGCTCCAGGCGGATCTCGATTACTGGCAGAAGGAGTACGAACGGGAGATCAACGGCCAGCGCAGCGGCTTCGTAGGCGTCGGCCCGAGGGCGCGCAGCGTGGAGAGCGATCAACTGGCCTGGCGGCGCGTGGAGTCGGCGCGGTTGAGCGGGCTCGTCGAGCACCTCACCTCGGAGAAGAGCCGGCTGCGCAAGGACATCGCCGGGATCGAGAGCGGGATGCTCAAGGACTTTGAGGACCGCAAGGTGGAGAGCGACGAGCGTCAGAAAGCGGAGCGCGCCCGCGTGGCTGCCCTGAAGAAGCAGATCCAGGAGCAGCAGGCCTCGGCGATCGTGACCCAGATGCAGCAGACACGCACGACCCTCTCGGCGCAGATGGATGGGAAGATCGCGGAGATCAATCGTCTCCACGGGGAAATCGTCGCGTTGACCCAGCACACCGACGAGCGGGTCGCGCAGATCCAGAATGCAAGCCGCCGCGACATCCTCACGCAGACCCTGGCGCTGCATCAGCTCTTCCGCCGCGGCGAAGGCGCGGGGCAGTTTGCCCTCTTCGCCTACGCGATTCTCACCACGCTGTTCATGCTCGTGGATACGATCCCGTTGATCGTGAAATTCTTCACCAAGGCGGGGCCGTACGACACGATCCTCGACCGCGACGAAGTGCGGTTCGGCACCGAGCACCGCCTGTTCCGCGACAGTTACGATCGCTACGCGACCGAGCTCAGCCGCGGGAGCATGCTCACCTTGACGCAGAACAAGCCGCTGGAACGCGCGCTCATCGAAGGCGTCGAGCGTTCGCGTGTGGCCAAGCAGTTCATCGAGTCTCTGATGGAGATGGAGAAGTCTTTCCAGGAGCACATGCGCCGGGAGCAGGAAGCGCTGGTCAACGCCAGCGCGAGCGCTTTCGACCGCGAGTCGAAGAAGGCGATGCTGGAGAAGATGGCTTCGAGCTTCTACGCGGATCTGCATGAGCGGATGGCGCAGTTCTTCGAGGAGGGGAAGGCGACGGGGACGGCTTCGTAGACAATTTAGGGGGTGTGCGGCGCCAACTCTTTGCCTGCTGAGCGATTCGGCGACGTCGGATGAAACTATCGACACTCATCATTCTCGGAGTGCTCGGGGTCATTGCTTTTGCCCTGCTGAAGCCTGGCAAGGTGGAGCGACGGGATGCGGAGGTGGCGCCGGCGACGCCCGCCGCCGCGAGCCAGCCGGTGCCGACGGTTCACGTGACGAGCCTGGCCATCGTGCGCGGGCAGGTGGTCGAGGCCGTCGGCGACCGGGTGGTGGTGAATTGCGATTTCGTGGCGAAGATCTCGGCTTCCGCCCAGGCCCGGTGGCGGACGATGGCGAATGCCGCGGGCGGAGGCGAGGCCTTGATCGCGAAGGCCGCGCAAGCCGAGGCGGAAATGGCGACATTTGGAAAGCTCCAGGCGATGAACGAGGACGGCCAGATGGTGGTTGCGCCTTCCGCGCCGGAGCGGCGCGCCACGGGGCGGGTGATATTGCAAGGGCTGCCGGTGCGGCAGGGCGGCATGGTGCATGTCGTCGCGGCACCCATCGCCATGGATCCCAGCGGGCTGTCGATCTACACGCCGCGATTCAAAGTGATGGGCGGTTCGTGGATGTGGAACGACCGGAGGGGTTTGCTGGAGCGGCGGTGACGGTGGAGCGGGGCTGTTCCGTAGCCGCAAATTTATTCGCGGAACGCTGGCAAGCACGAGCGATGGTGAAGTAACGGGGCGCCAACGTAGGCGGGACTTCCCAGTCCCGCCGGTGTTGTCTGGCATCACTTTCCCTGCTGCGTTGCTCACCAGCGGCTCTGGGAAGAGCCGCCTACGTTGGCGCGATCCTTCGCTCACATAGTGACCCGGAAATAGCGCGTATCCGGTAGTCACGGTTCGGCGAATAAATTCGCCGCTACGTAGACGGACTCCTTCGCGGTAGCGTCCTGACAATTCGCTGGGCGATTATTTCGTTTGTTCCGGGAAATCCTTCTTATACCGGGCGAGCAGCACGGGGACATCATTGGGCACGATGTAGATTTTTCCGCGGATATGTTTTGTCTCGCCGGGCTGGAGGCCGCCGAGGCGGAAGTCGGAATGCACGCAGCGGCCGACTCCCTGGAAGAGTTCCTGATACGGTTCCCAAGCGGTGGCGAAGATCAGTCTTTCGTCGCCGCTGAAGACTCCGATGAGACCGTTGCTCGGTACGAGCGGGCTGAGCGGGCGCGGGTTGACGTCGGTGCGCGGGACGTCTTTCGGGCACCACACCTGGCCAGGAATGTAGCGGGCTTGCGTGGCCCACTGGGGCGTAGGCATGCGGGTGAGTTTGCCATCGAGGAAAATGAAGCACTTGCCGAGATAGTCATCGAGGTCCTTGCTCTTCGTGACTTGCGGATCGAAGCCGGTGAACGCGCCGAGGCGGACACACGGTTGCGCCCAGTGGGCTTCGCTGCGCGTGGCGGCGGGGTTATGCGCGATGAGACGAAAGTCCACTTCATCGGCGGCGGCGGTGATGGTGTGCTCGACAGTGACGCCATCGGCGAGGGTGTCGCGGATCTTGAGGATCTTGCCATCGGCGCTGAGCGAAAGATCCTCGGAAGTGTGCTTGATGACGGTGTGCTGAATCCAGTCGGCATCGGTGGAGCCCGCGCGACAATAGGCCTCGAGGTAGTTGATGCGGATCTCGCTGCCGGGAATTTGCGGGCCCCGGATGATCAGCCAATGGCCATCGCGGGCGAGGGTGAGGCTGGAGTCGGCGGCGGCGCGGCTGGGCGGGACACATGCGACGGATAGGACCAATAAGACGGATGCGATGAAGATACGGGTGGTGCTCATGGGGGAAGAGAGGCTGACAGGCTAGATCGCGAATTTCTCGGCGATCCAGTCGGGGATGGGTTCAGCCCGGCCGGTGGCGAGGTTGATCATCGTGTAGAGGAACCAGCCGTCGCAGCACAACTTGGCGTTTTTCTGTTTCACGATCTCGAAATGGACGCGCACATCGGTGCGGGCGATCTCCTCGACCCAGGTGCGGATGAGGATGCGCTCGATGACCAGGGACCGCTTGAAGTCCAGGTGCGCCGTGCGGACAACCCAGCCGAAGCCCGCCTTTATGAAGTCGTCCATGGAAAACTGGTAGCAGCGCTCCATCTGGTCGTAGCGCGCGGCGAGCACGTAATCGAGATAGCGGCTGTTGTGCACGTGCTGGTTGAGATCGATGTCGTCCGGGCGCGTGAGCAGTTCGGTTTCAAAATGGGTGCGGCCGAGATTCATGCTGCGAATGGATGGTGGTCCGTTTTGAGTATTGAGTTCCATGCGAGATGCGAGCACGGGCGAAATCACCGCGCCGGCGGCGCAGCCAGAATCTCGGTCAGGACGTGGCCATCCACGTTCGGCAACGGCACGCCGAGCAGTTCGGCGACGGTCGGGGCGACATCGAGATTTCTCACGCGCTCGAGTTTTACCCCGGGTTTGATGCCATAGCCGGACGCGAGGAAGATCCCGTCGAGTTCCGGATCGCTGTTGGGATAGCCGTGTGTGCCGAGATACGTTTTCGATTCACGAACAACCTCCGCGCCGTCGAGTCCCTGGAAGAAGGCGTAGCCGTCTTTGGCATAGAGCACGAGGTCACCCATGCCCTGGTTTTCCGCGGGCGTGGGCATGCCGAGCTTGGGGCCATCCTGGCCATCGATCACTTCCTTCACGCCTTCGAGGCCGGCGCAGAGGGTCTTGAGTTTCGGCAGGAGTTCGTCGCGTTTCGCCGGATCGGTGACGTAGACAAAGGCCAGTCCGCCCTCGGGCACGACGTAGGCGTCGCAGCTCTCGAGCTTCCCGGCTTTGACACGGACGAGGCCGGCGTCGCGCAGGGCGACATTGGCGAGGATAATCTTCTGCACCTTCTTGAAGCCGTGATCGGTGGTGACGACGATGGTCGCGCGGTCACGCAGGCCGGCGCGCGTGAGGGAATCGAGCACGTCTCCGATGAGCCGGTCGGCGTAAGCGTAGGCCGTGTAGCTCGCCGTAGTGCCGGGCCCATTGGCGTGATTGACGGCATCCGTGGTGAGCAGGTGATAGAGCAGCAGGTTGGGCTTGTGCTTCTCGATGATCTGGGAGGCCGCCTTGGTCCAGACGTCGTCGCGCCAGACGATCGTGCGGTTCTTGCCCCAGTTGCGAATGTCGTCCGCGGTGATTGTGCCCGCATCAATCATCTCCTGCTCGATGGCGCCGCCAGGTTTCGGGATCTCCAGGAATTCATAGTTGATCGTGCCCGAGTTGAGGATCGCCACCCAATCGACCTGCGCGGTCTTCAGCCCGGCCTTGAAAGCGGCGTCATAAACGGTGGGCGCATGCACGAGATCGGCCTTGTCGCGCCATTGCTCGATGGCCGGCGCTTCAGTCGGTCCGCCACGCACGAGCAAGCCGTTGAAGAGCACGCCGTGCTTTTGGGGGTTCACGCCGGTGACGAGCGTGGTGTGGTTGATCCACGTGATGGACGGGTTCGAGACGGTCATGCGTTGGGCCACCGCGCCGCTCGCCGCGAGCTTGCGCAAATTGGGGACAACGAGATTCGGATCCTGCCAGATCCAGGCCGGGAAGCCGTCGACGGTGATCAGGACGACGATGCGGTCCTGGGCGGGGATAGGAGCAGCGGACGCGGGGAGGCGGATGGAGATGAAGAGGACGAGGCAGAGGGAGAAGACGGCGACGCGACGGAGGGAGTTCACAGTGCCGGAGATAATCCGCAGCCACGTCGAGTTCAGAGACAAATCTTCGAAGAGACAGCTAACGAACCGGCTTTGGCGGGCGGGCGCGGAAGAGGGCGTCGAGGCCGAAGCGCCCCGGCCGTCCGCTGCCGGACCGCCAGGCTTGCAGCGCGGCCTGGAATTCGAGCACCGTCTGGTAACGATCCTCCGGGACCAGCGCGAGCGCCTTCATCACGATCTCGCTCAATTCGACGGGCATACGCCCATCCGGAAAGTGCGCGGGCGGGCGGCGGCGGACGACTTCGGCCGGTGAGGCGATGCGGCCGGCGACGACCTGAACGAGGACTTCGTTCGGGTCGCCATCGGAAATCGGCGGCTGGAGCGTGAGCATGCTGTAGAGCAAGCCGCCGAGACCGTAGACGTCCGCGCGCGCATCCGCCGCGTGCGAGTCGCCCGCTGCTTGCTCGGGCGACATGTAACGCGGCGTGCCGAGCGCGGTGCCGATCATGGTAACGTGCACGTCCGCTTCCTGGCGGGAGGATTTGACGACGGTGCGCGGCTGCTGCGAATTCCGGTGCGGTGCGGCCGCACGGCCCATGGCCCTCGAGAGCCCCCAGTCCATCACCACGGTTTCTCCGAACTCCCCGAGCATCACGTTTTCCGGCTTGAGATCGCGATGCACGACGCCTTTTGAATGCGCAAACGCGATGGCGTCGGCGACCCGCTGGAAAATGGCCAGCAGTTCATCGAGCGGAAACCGCTCGATGATGGCCGCGCGTTCCGCGCGCAGGCCTTCGACGACCGCCTGGAGCGACTCGCCGCGGACGAGCTTCATGGTGTAGAAAGGCTTGTCGAGTTCGTTGACGTTCAGCTCGTAGACGGGGACGATATTCGGGTGCTCGAGCTGCGCGGTGATCTGCGCTTCCTCCACGAAGCGCGCCACGTCCTCGGCGGAACGCACCTCGAGCAGGACCTTCATGGCCACGCGGCGGCGGGTGCCGATATCCTCGGCCTCGAGGACCGCGCCCATGCCGCCCATGGCGATGACGCCGTGAATCTTGTAGCGCCGGTTGCTGCGCATTCGCTCCGGCAAATATTGGAGTACGGCAGCCGTTTGCGGAGAGAGTGCACCCGCTTCCACCCGGCCCAAGGGCAGCCGGCGCAACTCCAGGTTCACATTCCCGACCCGCACCTCCTGCTGCGGAAAGATGGGCGTGGGCTGCGAGACCTGGCGATTGCCGACGAAGGTGCCATTGGCGCTGCCGAAATCCTCGATGAGCCAGTCGTAATAGCTCAGGACGAGCTGACCGTGCCGGCGCGAGACACGGTTTGAATCGAGGCGGAGTTGCACGTCGTGATCACGACCGATCACGTAGTCACCGGGGGGCAGAATGGCGCGAAGGATTTCCTTTCCATCGATCGAGGCGACCAGCTCTGTCTGCGGAATAACCATGGCCGGGGGAGTGGGTAACACACCCGGCGGGTGGCGGCAAGGCTGGGAGCGAGGGTGGGGATGCGTATTGACGCGCCGCTTTGGCGGCCAGTTTGAGGCGACGTGGTTAGACGTCAGGTCTACAGATTCCGCGCCGTTTTAAGCGCGAGCGCCGTCCACTCTTTTGTCATCCTGAGCGGAGCGGGGCAGCATGGGCGGAGTCGAAGGACCTCCATCTTCTGTGGGTTTTCGAGCGGAGCGTCGGTGGATGCGCTAATCGGAGAGGCTCCGCACGAAAACCCACAGGATATTTGCTCGCCCAAAAGGCACCTGCCTCCGCTTGTCCCGGGCGCCGCCGCCTCGGAGGTCCTTCGACTGCGCCCATGGTTGTCTCCGCGGCGCTACAGACCTCTCGCAAAGCCTCAAGTCCCCGCTCCGCTCAGCCGTAACGATGCAGTTGAGAGGCGAATAGTTCCATCGCGGAGCGATGACTGACAGTAGCCGGGGCCTTTAGGCCCCGGTGCGGATCGGCGAAGGGTCCGTCGCGGAGCGACGTTTGCAGGGGACGCACTGTTCGGTGTGTGGGTGCGAACCGGGGGCAAACGTCGCTCCGCGACGGCGCCTGAGGGGCGCGGGTCCGGGGCCTGAAGGCCCCGGCTACTTTCAGTCATCGCTCCGCGATGGAAGAGACCGTCGCCTCTTCAACTGAATAGTTACGGCAAGGATGACAGGTTTTGGGGGACGCCACGCGTGTGAACTGCAATGAGGGCGTCTTTTCGCGTCCTGTTCCTCACCCGCGCCTTCACGCCTTCACGCGGTATGGCATGCCCTGGCTAACACACTTCACCCGGCGGTTGAAGTCCCAGCAGGCTCGCAGCACAGATCGGCCGCACTGTGCCATTCGTGCGGGATGTCGCGCATGACCAGGGCGTGGTCGAATTCGACCGAGCCTGGCGGAAAAAAAACGGGGTCGGAAAAGTAGCTCGACTCGACGCTTTCGATTTCGAGGGCACGGACCTCCCAGCGCAGGGCTTTGAGCGTCAATCCGTCAAGGCGTTGCGGATCGCTCGTCACGGAATAGCCGAGGCTGCCTCCTTCGAAAAAGCGGGAGGATTCTTCGAGGGATCCAAAAATGGAGGTCGCGGGGAGTTGGCTTGTCTCGCGCCCGCGCAGGTGCACGCGGACAGCGCCGTCGTCGGAGCGCATGGTGAAATCGATGTCGCGTCCGTCGTCGCGCACGTCGAAGCGGGCGTGGTGATGTTCGCCGGGGAAGATGCGGCCGCCACCCAGGTGGTTGAGCATGGAGCCGGTATCGCGGCGCGGGATGTAAACGCCCTCCTGGCCACCCCACGTGATGGCAAAGCGGTGCGCGGTATTTTCGCTGGCGATACCGAGAAAGGCCGGCAAACCCGCGGGGCGGATTTGCTCCAGGCGGATGAGGCAGACGCCGGCGATGGCCTGGCCCTTGTGCAGCTTGGGCTGGAAGGGCGCGGGCAGCAGTCGCTGGACGACGGTGGGATCGGCACGGAAATTCACCAGTAATCGGCGCCGGATGAGGCCGCGGATGACAGGGAGGCGCATGGGAAAAGGATGAAGGATGAAGAAGTTGGGAATTCCCTCATTATTTCCACATCGCCTTGCGCTATTTGGGCTGGGCTGCGAGGGCAGCCTGGGCCCTGGCGGTGGCTTCCTCAGCGCGCCGCGCGATTTCCTCGGGCGACGGAAGCGACATGAGGACTTCGGGCGGAATGTCTCCGGCGGCGGCGAGTTTGATCAGGCACTTCTGCCGCTCGCTCAGTGCCTTGTCGGAATCGCGCTCCTTGCTGAAGCGGCTCTTGGCCTTCTCGCTGCGCAGGCGGAGCATTTCGTAGACATCGCCGCCGAGCAGGGCGCTGATATCCACCTTCATCTTCTCCTTGGCGAGATCGGAATCGCTGACCATGTCGCCATTGATCGGGCCGGCCTTGTATTTCGGAAACATGATCGCCGCCTCGGGGCAGACGCGGGAGCAGGCGGGGCAATTGGTTTTGCAGTTGTCGTTGTTCTGCACCTGGATGCGCTTGTCGCCATCCACGCCGTAGACGCCGAAGAGGCAGAAGGACAGGCACTGCATGCAGTTCGTGCAGCGGTCATAATCGATGACCGGGAACCAGGGCTTCCACTCGCCGTGCTTCGGCGCGCTCACCTCGGCGCGCGTGGTCTCCACGAGATCCGCGATCTGCATCGCATTCAGGCCGGTGATGTCGCGCGTCGTGGCGCCTTCCACTTCCGGAACCGGGCCATCGAACCGGCCGAGGACGACCGCTGGCGTGACGTCGGCAGGAGCCACGGCGCGTTCGCCGCTGGCGCTGGTCACGCCGAAGCCGCGCGAGAGCAGGGAACTCAGCGTGGAAAAGCGCTCCTCCGCGCCAAGCGGCTGCGCGCCCTGGCCTTCATAGAGAACGATGCGGAGGGCGGGGGCGAGGGACATTGCGGACAGGATGGTGCAACTGGGGAACGGCTGCAAGTGCGGAGGGGCGGCTTGCTCTCCCTCGCCCTCTTCATCTTCATCTCCCTCAGTGCAACTTCAGCCGTCAGGCAGACACTCCAATACCCCAGGAGTTCAGCCGAAATGAGGGAGAGGGAGAGGGAGAGTGCCTACAGCCCCATGGTCACCGCCACCTCGCGATTGCGGATCTGCACGTTCTTGAGCAGGAGCTTCGTGATCGCCATCCTCGTGTCCGTGGCCCGGATCCGGTAAATCGGAAAACGTTGCACGTACTCCTGTGCCACCTTGGACGCCGCGCTGTTCACGGGCTCGAGATACTCCGGCGGGATGCCTTCGACCGACAGCCGGTCGAAATGGGGATCGTCGAGGAAGAATTCCTGCGTTTCGGGGCGGTAATTCACCCGGCCTGTAAGCTGAGCGCTGCCGCTGAGTTTCCGAGCCTGGCCCAGGATCTTCACGTTCAGCTCGGCATCGAGGCTGACTTGCACCCGCTGATCGGCGGGCAGCAACGTCACATTGGGATGCGAGTACGTGATGTCGAAAAAGATGAGGAACGGCTTGGTGACGGGAAAATTCTCGGCCAATGCGGAGTCGATCTGCGCCTGGGTAATGACCAGCTCATAGCGCCGGTCCTTGAAATAGAGAGCCGCGCCGAGCCCGGCGACCAGCAGCGCGATGAGCGCGATCCAGATTTTGCGTTTCATCCCGGGGTGGGCGGGGCGGCTGCCGGCGTCACCCGCAGGGTCTCCTTGCCCGCGGGCAAATTGGGCTGCACCTCGGCGGCGAGCAGGGCGGCGATCACTTCCTCCGCCGTGAGGGTGCGCATATTCAGCACTTCCGTGCGCTCGGGAGCGAGGTCGGCGTTGGCTTGATGGAACAGCCCTTTCACCGCGCGCGGAAAGCAGGCGGCGATCTTGACCTCGCCATTGGACGCCAGGCGCTGGAGCGCAGGGTCGCGGCGGGCCGCCATCTCGCAGAGATCCGCCACGGCCTCGAAAGCGATGCCGCTTTCGCACAGCTTGCGCAGCACTGCTTCCTTCACTTCCTTGGGCACCACTTGCGCGTACTGGCAGTGGCAATAAAGGATGCGGGGTGCGGAGTCACTCATGGAGGTATTTCGGGCAGCGGGAATCTAACTGCAACCCGGCGGAGCGAAAATCCTTTGTTGGACTGCCGCCTACGGCTCCCCTTCGTGCTGCTGTTTCTCCAGGATGCGGTCGATTGTGGCATCGAGGAGGGAGCGGTAGGCCGCGACGTCCAGGCACTTGGCGTCGGGCTGGCCGTTGATTTCGTAGAGCCAGCCGGCGCCGTAAGGGTCGCGGCTCACCATTTCGATGTCGGTCCGCAACGCGGGGTTGCCGCCGGCAAACTGGCCCTCGGCGGGACAATAGATGTCGCTGATCGCCTTGAAGCCTTCGATGGAGCCGATGATCTCGCCGCTCGCGACCGGGGCGCCCTCGGCTTTCTCCCACTGCACCTCCACCATCTCGCCGAGCATGCGGGTGGCAAATTTCGTGAAGCCGATCCGCCAGCGGCCCGGTTCGGTCTCGCGCAGCCAGAAGTGCGACGGGCTGTAGCGGCACTCGACTGGCAGGTGTGTGACGAAGGTTGCGCGTTTGTAGAAGGAGGTCTCGGACATCGGGGGCGGGTCCGCTTGGGTAGCGGCAGTCGGGGCCGGATGCAAGATGCGGATGCTACTGCTCCCGCCGCAGCCGGTAACGCTTTTGATACTTCAGCGGGGTGAGGCCCACGTGCTTTTGGAAGAGCTGGGTGAAGGCGCTCTGATCGCAAAAGCCGAGGCTGGCCGCGACCTCATTGATCAGGGAGCCCTCGTGTTGCAGCGCTTCGCAGGCGGCCTGGATGCGCAGCTTGATAATGAAGGCCTGGGGTCCGATGCCGAAGGCCTCGACGAAACGGCGCTGCAACTGGCGCAGCGACACGTGTAGAACGATGGCCAGCTCTTTCACCGAGACCCCCCGGCGGAAATTTTCGCGGATGTAGGTGACGGCGCGGTCGAGCTGCAAGTAGGGCTGGAGCACCTGCCGGCGGGCTTCGTAGCTCTGCACCGTGCCCATCACGCCGATGACGCGGTCGCGCCGGTCGCGGATCGGGAGCTTGTTCGTCACGAACCAGTCGGGCACGCCCTGCTCGGTGAAGAAGAGCTCGACGATATTAAGCTTGGGCTGGCCGGTGCGCAGGATCTCCTCGTCGTCGCGCCGGAAATTTTCCGCGAGGCGCGAGGGGAAGAGCTGGAAATCATCCTTGCCGAGGACTTGCGATTCGTCGTGGTAGCCGAAGCGCTCGATGAAACGCTGGCTGGCGCACATGAGGCGGAACCGGTGGTCCTTGGCGAAGAACGACACGTCCGGCATGTGGTCGAAGAGCCGGTAGAACGGAGTGCCGGCACCGATCCGGCGGAGGAAGCGATCGCGTTCTGCGAGAGCGGCTTTGCGGGAGGAAGGCATTGTTTCCGAAAACAGTATCCATGAAACGAAGGTCAGAGGCGATGGCCGATTTTCAACAAAATGTGTCCGATGTTTCCCCTCGCGGAATTACCGGGTCGGGGGTCACTTAGCCATCATGAAAGTTCCCCTCCTCCTCGTCGCCGCCATCCTCACCCTGCGCGCCAGCGCCGCCCCAGGGCCCATGCGCATCGTTTATCTCGGCAAGGATGGGACGCTGGCCCCGAAGCATTGCGCGGCATTGATGCGCGAGTTGGGACGGGACGCGATCTGGTTCGACTACACGGCGGATCCCGCCCAGGCGACGCCCGAGTGGCTGGGTGCGTTCGACGCGGTATTGCTCGATGCGCCGAAGGAGGAATTCCAGGCGCTCTCCGGGGTGGATGCAAAACGCGTCGTCACCGCGAGCTTCGCGGTCGAAGAAAACGCGTGGACCGGGTCCGATTTTCTGAAGCCGCTCCGGGAGAAATTGCTCACCGCGGCGGGCGATGTGCGGCGCAAGGAGTGGGAGCACTTCCTGGCGCAGCGGGAACCGGAGAAGCGCGAGAAGAATCCCTTTGTCGCGAATTATGAGAATCGGCCGGAGCCGATCACTTTCCAGGAACCGATGAGCGTGAAGGGCTCGATGGAGCGGACGCAGGTTCCCAAGGACATGCGGCTGGAGTTGTTCGCCGCGGAGCCGGATATCGCCAAGCCGATCGCCTTTGCCTGGGATGCGCGCGGACGCCTGTGGGTGGCGGAAACCCGGGACTACCCTCACGGGGTCACGCCGAGCGGCGAGGGCAATGACGACATCAAGATCTGCGAGGACACCGATGGCGACGGCAAGGCGGACAAGTTCACCATCTTCGCCGACAAGCTGAACCTGCCGACGTCGATCGTCTTCGCCAATGGCGGCGTGATCGTGGCGCAGGCGCCCCGGTTGCTTTTCCTCAAGGACACGAAGGGTGACGACAAGGCCGACGTGCGCGAGGTGATCATGGAAAGCTGGGGCGTGCGCGATACGCATGCCCAGACGAACAACCTGCACTACGGCTTCGACAACTGGATCTACGGCTGCGTCGGCTACTCCGGCTTCAAGGGCGAGGTGGGCGGGAAGATGAAGGAATTCACGATGGGCACCTTCCGCTTCACCCCGGACGGCAAGCAGCTCGAGTTCCTGCACCAGTTCACGAACAATTCCTGGGGCCAGAGCGCCAACCGGGCGGGCGACCAATTTGGCGGCACGGCGAATAATGCGCCGCTCTTTTACGGCGGAATCCCACAGAGCGTGGTGCCCGCGGGGATGAAGGCGATGACGGCGAAGAAGATCAACGTGGAGGACAAAGTCCACGCGATCACGCCGAACTACCGGCAGGTCGATGTGTTTGGCGGCTACACGGCGGCAGCGGGCAGCGCGTTCATCGAATCCGCGAAACTCCCCGCGCGCCTGCAAGGCAAGGCGATGGTCTGCGAGCCAACGATGAAGGTCATCACGCTCATGGACGTGCAGCCGAGCGGCGCGGGCTATGTGGCGAAGGATGGCTTCAATCTCGTGGCGAGCACGGATGAATGGATGTCTCCGGTTTTCTCCGAGGTGGGCCCGGACGGCGCGGTGTGGTTTGCGGATTGGCAGAACTTCATCATCCAGCACAACCCCACGCCGAGTGTGGCCCGGGGCGGTTTCGATGCGAAGACGGGCGCCGGCGGGGCGCATGAGAATCCATTGCGCGATCACTCCCGCGGCCGCATCTACCGGGTCGTGTGGGACAAGGCGAAGGAGCCGGCGAAAATTGTTTCGCTGCAAGGAGCCTCCGCCGCGGACCTCGTCCAGGCGCTCGGCAGCGATACGGAAGGCCGGCGGCTCACGGCGCAGCGCTTGATCGTGGATGGGAAGAAGGCGGAGGCGGCCGATGCTTTGAAGAAGACAGTGATCGCCAATGACGGCAACGTGGCCGCGATCCACGCCCTGTGGGCGCTCCAGGGTCTCGGCAAACTCGAAGACGTCACCTTGAAAGCGGCGCTCTCGGCGAAGGATTCCGCGTTGCGCCGCAATGCGGTGCGCGCGCTCACGAACGATCAGCATGGCGCCGATCTCTTTTTCGGCGGCGGAGCGCTCGGCGATCCCGACCCGATCACTCGTCTGGCGGCCATGGTGAAGATCGCGCAATTCCCGACCACGCCGGAGCTGAAGACGGTGGTGGCGCGGCTCGCGGGCGAACCAGCCGTGCAGGCGGACGAGTGGCTGAAGGAAGCGTCCAGAATTCTGGTCCGCCAGCACAAGGCGATCACCTACCAGGAAGGACCGAACCTGCTGCCGAATCCGAGCTTCGAGAAACTGGGCGCGGACAATCTGCCCGAAGGTTGGAAGCGGCGGGACTACAACAAGAACGAAGCGACTGTTCATGCCGAGTGGGCGGTGCTCAAGGACCAGGCCCATAGCGGCACGCAATCGGTGCGTTGCATCACGCGCGGCGATGCGGACACCAGCCTCTTTGCGAACGTGCCCGTGAAGGCGAACACCCGCTACCGGCTTTCGGCGTGGATCAAGGTGCATGCCTTCAAGGGCAAGGCGAGCCTGAACAGCCACGGCACGGGAGTGGAAACGGACCGCGTGACGGACAAGGAGAGTGGCTGGACGGAGGTGGAGACCATCTTCGACAGCGGCGACCGCACGACCTTGAGCATCAACCTGCTCCACGTCGCCAAGGGCGACAGCATCTTCGACGATGTGCGGCTCTCGGAGGTGACCGGCGACATCAATGAGGAGAAAGTGCTGGCTGGAGATCCGAAGCGTGGGGAGCAGATCTTCTTCAAGCATCCGGCGGTCTCCTGCGTGCTCTGCCACATGCTGCGCGGCCAGGGGAGCACGGTCGGGCCGGCGTTGGATGGCATCGCCACGCGGGCCACGCCGGCGTATATCAAGGAAAGCTTGCTGGAGCCCAACAAGGTGCTCGCCAAGGGCTACGAAAATCTCGGCACCTCGCCGATGCCGCCGATGGGCCTGATCCTCAAGCCGCAGGAGCTGGCGGATATTCAGGCGTTTTTGCAGACACTGAAGTGAGGGTGGATGGGGCACTGCCGTTGTCACGAAACATGACCAGGCAAAAAGCGAATTCAGCGCGCGTTCTCGTGCTGTTTCCACCAGTTGCGAGCGGCCTCCACCCCGCTCGCGTCGTTGGAGAACTCTTGCCTGGTGATCTGTCCCATGGCCTGCGCGGCATAGATGGCCACGTGGACCGATTCATCCAGCCACGAGACCAGCACAGGGAGCGAGGCTGCGTCTCCGAATTTGCCGAGCGCAAAAGCGCAGGCCTGCCGGACATTGGGCTCGTCGCGCCCCAGCGCTTCGATGGGTTCTCGCAGGCGGCGCGTGCCCCGCTTGCCGATCGCTTCGATCGCATCCGCACGGAGCCACTTTGTCGCCTTCGTGTCCTTCGCAATGTCCCACAAGACACCGTCAAACGTGGGGTCGGAATACTTGGTGGCCACGTCCATGGCGAAACGAGCCATCGAGCCACGGCTGGCAATCAGACTGGTCACCGCGGCGATGGTTTCGGGCTGACCCGTCTTGTCGATATCAGGCACGAGGAAGATCGTCTGGTCGTGCAGACTCGGGGGATTTGCTTGCACGCGCTCCAGGATCTGGGAGATCGCCTTGTCACCGCCAATCGCGCGCAATCCCGCTCCCGCGCCGGAGGCGTCGGGATAGCTTCCAGCGAGACCCGCCACGAGGATTTCCAGCGGCTCCTTTTCGTCGTGCGGGCACGTGCCTTGCAGTGCCGCCGCGATCTGCTGGATGGCGTCAAAGGAGCTATTGTTCGTCTTGGTGGCGCACAGCGCACGGGCCAGCATCGTCCAAGCCGGCGCATACGGCACTCGCGCAAAGTATTCGGCCACGCCGCGAAGCGTCTGCGGATCTTTGGTGAATCCCTGGAGTTGTTGGCCGAGCTTTGTCTCCGCGTAGTGCATGACCGCCGCGGCCAGCGCCGGTTCGCGCGTGTAAATCAACGCGTCAAGATCGGCCGGGGAAAGCGAAACGACGGCAGATTCGTTGCTGGCGGCGAGTTTCTTCAGGCGGTCGCAGCGCGCGCGCATGGCGGCCGCCTCATCGAGGGTTTTCGGGGTGAATCGCAAAACATCTCCGAGCCGGGGATTCTTTCGCAGGGCGGCCAGGAGTTCATGGACGGTCGCCGCCGCGGGGCCGTTGGGGAGCGTGGCGGATTTCTTCAGCAGGAATTCATAGCCGGCGGCCGTGCGCAGGGGTCTGGTGATTTCCTCGAATTCCTGCATGCCGACCTGTTGGTATTTGGCCGCGAGCAATTCCAGGATGAGTTCGAAATCGCCCTGCTCTCCGAATGCACGGGCGGCCAGGCGCGAGAGTTCGTCCGTCTGGGGGAACATGTCTTTGGGCTGGCTCCGGATATAGCCGGCCAGTGCCGGAAAATCATGGGCTTCCAGGGCGACGCGAAAACGTTCCGCTTTCTTGAGCGAAGCCTGCAAGTCGCGAATCAGGGCTTCCAGCTCGTAGGGCGCGCCGGCGGGGAGCGCAATGAGTTCCGGCTTCATCGGCGCGGGCAGGTACGGACCTGGATTATCGATTTGTTTGCAGCCATACACTCTGTCCTTGGTGATGTATTTGATGCCGGAAGCGAAGACAGTCAGCTCCGTCCCCTTTCTGCCAGGCACCAGGAACATCAGCGCGAGTCCCGGCGGCAACTCGGCGGTGTCGCTAAATGGGGAGCCACGGCTAAAGCCGGTGGAAATGGCGAGCGGAACCTGGTCTCCTGCCTTGAACGTCCCTTTGAACGATTCCACCACGCGTCCTTCACCGTGCCGCACCCTATCCTTGGTCTCGTAGGCGGGCTCTTCGACCAGAACGATGGTTTCAGCGCGGAAAGCCAACGACGCCATGTCCAGATCGGGCGCGCTCATCGCGCTGGCCGGTCGCGGAAGCAGTGTGGTTGCCAGAGCCATGGCGAAACAGGCGTGGGAAAATCTCATGAATTAATCTTCCGATGGTCCGCCCCGGTCGCGCAAACTGTTAGTTCCGGTGCCGCGTACCGTTCCCCCCACCCACCCACACGACCGACCCCAAAATGAACACGACGAAACTGCTGACAATCGGTCTGCTCGGCGCGGCGGCATTCGGCGCGGAACCGCCGATTCCGCCGGTGCCGGACAAGCAGCCAGCGCCACCGTTTTCGAAATCGGAGGCACCCGGAGTGCAGATGCTCGTGCCGGGATTCACGGTGCGCGAGTTGCCGGTGCACCTGACCAGTCTCAACAACATCGAGTATGCGCCGGATGGGCGCCTGTTCGCGGGTGGCTACGATGGGCGGTTTCATCTGCTGCGCGATACGGATGGCGACGGGCTGGAGGACCGGGTGGATACGTTTTCACCGGAGTCGAGCGCCAACTATCCACTGGGCATGATCGTGAAGGACGGAATGCCCTACGCGGTCCTGACCGATGAAGTGGTGCGCTGGCGCGACACGAAGGGCGACGGCGTTCCCGACACACGCGAGACGGTGGCAAAGGGTTTCGACGATCCCGAACTGGTGCAGGCGCCGTATTTGAACCATCGCCGCGTGGACAGCTCGATGGCGCTCGCCGCCGGGCCGGACGGCGTGCTCTACGTGACCATGGGGAACGCGGGCTACAACAACGCGTATTGGAAGGACAAGGCGGGCGAGGCGCACTACGCGCCCAGCCGGCGCCGCGGCTGTCTCCTGCGAATCCTGCCGGACGGCAAAGTCGAGCAGCTCAACTCCGGCCTGCGCTACATCATGGCGCTGCAATTCAACAAACAGGGCGACCTTTTCGGGACCGACCAGGAAGGCGCGACGTGGGTGCCGAATGGGAATCCCTTCGACGAGTTGCTGCACATCGATCTCGCGGGCGGCCGGCATTATGGTTTCCCCCCCCGGCACCCGCGCTGGCTGCCGAATGTCGTCGATGAACCGAGTGTCTTTGATTACGCGCCGCAGCATGAAAGCACGTGCGGCTTCCGGTTCAACGGGCCCCTGCCGGGCCGGGCGCGCTTCGGGCCGGAGTTTTGGGCGGACGATGCAATCGTGACCGGCGAGTCGCGGGGAAAACTCTGGCGCACGCAGCTCGCGAAAACCGCGGCAGGTTACGTCGCGCGCACGGAGCTGTTTGCGCGCATCGGATTGATGGCAGTCGACTGCGCGATCTCCCCGCAGGGCGATCTCGTGGTGTGCTGCCATACCGGGGCGCCGGACTGGGGCAATGGGCCGAAGGGCGAAGGCCGCATTTTCAAAATCAGCTACACGGGCAAGGCAGCGCCGCAGCCGGTATTGACCTGGCCCGCGAGCGAAACAGAGACGGTGGTCGCCTTTGACCGCCCTGAGACTGCCGCTGCGGAAGGCGACACGGCAGCCTGGTCCGAAGTCGCAAAACATACCACCTGTAACTCCGGCCGCTACGTGGCCGCCGCCGATCGATTGGAGACCATTCGCCCGCCCTATGCAGTGGTGAAAATGCAACAACGGCAGAAGCGCACTTCGATCCCCGTGGAGTCGGCCCGCCCCGGCGCGGGCGGCGGGAACATCGTGGTCCACCTGGCCCCGCGCAGTGCCGCGGTGAACTACGCGCTCTCGCTCCCGGGCGGGTCGGGCACTTTGGATCTCGCGCACGATCTTTCCGGCGTTGCCGCGGTGTGGAGAAGTGGGCCGGCCGGTGGACCGCTGGACGGAAAGCAGTGGAACGGCTGGCTGCCGCATCCCGACTTCATCGCCGCGCGCACGTTCACCCGCGGGAGCGCGGTGCACGATGAGCTGTGGAAGGATCTCGCGGCTCCCGGGACGCTCACCCTGCGCGGTCAGCTCGATCTTTGGCAGATGCTCATTCCCGCCACGCAACCGCTCTCCAAACTCGACTACGAACCCGAACCGGAAACGGTCACTGTGGACTTCAAGAGCGACGCGGCGTTGACGCTCGAGGCGCCTGGCGCGCAGGTCCAGCAAGTGGGCGAACACGAGTCGCGCCTCACCGTCACCGGGGTGCGCGCCGATCAATGGCTGGCCGTGGCGCTCACTGTCGCGACGCCCGCGCAGTCCCTCGACGTTTCCTATATCACGACGCGCGATCCCCGCCCGCGTGCCCTGCCGACGCGGCGTTTCCTCGTTCCCTTTGCCAAGCCGGGCGCTCCCGACGACCTCAACAGCACGATCCCGGAACTCGCCGGTGGCAACTGGGAGGCCGGTCGCGCGCTTTTCAAAGGCAAAGCCGCTTGCGCGACCTGCCACCAATTGCGCGGTGAAGGATTCCGCGTCGGCCCCGAGCTGGGCAATCTCATGCACCGCGACTATGCGAGTGTGCTCAAGGACATCACGGACCCGAACGCGACGATCAATCCGGACGCGGTCGGCTACACCGTGACGATGAAAGACGGTTCGGCCACCGTCGGGACCCGCCTCGGCGAGACTGACTCCGAGCTGCAAATCGCCCAGCCCGGGGGAGCGGTCGCGAAGCTCAGGAAGGCCGACATCGCCAAGACTGAGCCGATGACCGTTTCGCTCATGCCGCCCGGTCTCGACAAGGCGCTGAGCAAGGAAGAGCTGCGCGACCTCATGACCTACCTGCTCACCGAACCCACGACACCTTCCACCCCATCTCCCAAACCCAACGAATAAACCCTTCAACCATGAGCAACCGCAAACTCAACATCGCCGTCATCGGACTCGGCTTCGGCGCCGAATTCATCCCGCTTTGGCAAAAGCATCCGCACACCACCTGTTACGCCATCTGCCAACGTAACCCCGAGAAGCTCAAGGAGTGCGGCGATCACTGGGGCGTGGAGAAGCGCTTCACGAGCTACGAGGAGTTGCTCAAGGACCCGAACGTCGACGCGGTGCACATCAATTCGCCGATCCCCAATCACGGCGAGCAATCCATCGCCGCGCTGAAGGCCGGCAAGCACGTCGCCTGCACGGTGCCGATGGCCACGACCGTGGAGGAATGCCTGGAGATCATCCGCCTCACGGAGCAGACCGGGCTAACGTATATGATGATGGAAACCGTGGTCTACGCGAGGGAGTACCTTTACATGAAGCAACTCCGCGACTCGGGCGAGTTGGGCAAGATCCAGTACGTGCAGTCGAGCCATCAGCAGGACATGGATGGATGGCCAAACTACTGGCCCGGCCTGCCGCCGATGCACTACGCCACGCACTGCGTCGGACCCGCGCTCGGGCTGGCCGGCGGCGATGCGGAATACGTGAGCTGTTTCGGTTCCGGCACGATTCGCGAAGAATTGATCAAGCACTACGGCTCGCCGTTCGCCGTCGAGACCGCGCACATCAAGGTGCGCAACTCCGACCTCAGCGCGCGTGTGATTCGCAGCCTCTTCGACACCGCCCGCCAATATCGCGAGAGCATCGATATCTACGGCTCGAAGAAATCCGTGGAGTGGCCGCTGATCGAGCACGAGCCGCTCATCATCCATACCGCCAAGAAGCCGGAGCCGGAGATTCCGGAGAAAGTGAAGTGCCCGGATTTCGCGTCGCGCCTGCCGGAATCCATCCAGCGTTACACGACGAAGGGCGTCTACGATTCGGACGAGCACACGCACCTCAGCTTCGTGCAAGGCGCGGGGCACGGCGGCAGCCACCCGCACCTGGCGCACGAATTTGCCATGGCGCTCGTGGAGAAGCGGCAGCCTTTCCCCAATGCCCGGCAATCCGCGAATTGGACTTGCACCGGCATCCTTGCGCACCAAAGCGCCATGGAAGGCGGCGCGATCAAGCATTTGCCGAAGGAGACGCTGAGCTGAGCGCCGTGGCGCATCAGTTGCCCAGCCCGGAGGGCTGCAAGAGATTAGCCGGTGGTGAAGCGAGGCACGAGCGCAACCACCGGAACGCGCAACCACAAACGGATACGCCCCAGCGGGGCAAGAGAGATTCTCGCGCCATCTCCGGGGCGCATCCGCGTCGTTGGGACGCCTACCGGTGGTTGCGCTCGTGCCTCGCTTCACCACCGGCTAATTTCTCTCATCCCTCCGGGATGGAAGCAGCGCAACTATCCCTAACGATTACGACACATCGGCTTTGCCGGCCAATCTCAGCCGTAACGATGCAGTGAAGGTAAGATTTTCCATTGGAGGGCGCTCGGCAGCGTCCCAAACTGGAGGGTCGGTCCCGCATGCGGGATCGCCGCCCAAACTCGGGATGGCTTTAAGCCATCACCAAAATGGGTGCTGACGGAGCAGCGTCCTCCACAGTGTGC
>Ga0105237_10002056_pt1 | contig 25544 bp, 16 predicted proteins | sample KBSC24metaG_FD_81520 | JGI IMG/M metagenome (GOLD analysis project Ga0105237, IMG submission 81520) | Corn rhizosphere microbial communities from Kellogg Biological Station, Michigan, USA - KBS C2-4 metaG | ecosystem: Host-associated > Plants > Roots > Rhizosphere > Soil | place: Michigan, USA...
GTTTGAACCAGATCAGGTACTTACTAACGATCACCTCAATGAAACTTTTAACTACCTTGATCAGCAAAACCGCTGGACACGCAACAAACTGATAGGTATTGGTATTGTTTGCGGACTGGATATCGTGCTAAATCCGGGTGTTATTGAAATTAACAAAGGTTGCGGAGTAACTTCGCAGGGGTATTTAATTACTCAGGATACCAACCAGTATACCTACTATATGCCGTATACGCCTGTTGAGGTTCCTGATGACCTGCCTTTTGTTTATGACAAGGAAGGCGGCCTGCCTTTTTTCAAACCTTTTTGTACCGGTAAAACTGTTTGGCTATTACTTACGGATGATCAGTTTAATGCATTGGAAAGCGCACAACAACTCAATGCGAAAACCCTTTCATCAGCAGCGGCTACCTTTTTAAGTGACTATGTGGTTGCTTTGTTCCTCGAAGTTAAAGAAACAGATCTCAAAAACTGTGATACGCAGGATTGCAATAACAAAGGCGAAAAAATGGTTTTACAGGTAAGGCCTTTACTTGTTGCAAAAAATGACCTGTACAGTAATAACGCTAATAAAGTAAGCAATATCGATAGGATAGGTAATATAAATAAAATATCCCCTATATCCCCCAGGTTAAATATTCCGTCTAAAGCCTTTCAACTGAGCTTAAACTCCAAGGTACAGCTAAAGAGATTTAACGTACCTTATACAGATCTTGAAACTGCAGATGATGTATTGAATGCCTTTGTTAGTTTAGTTGACGATACTACTTTAAGCCAGCTAACAGATGCCTATAATTCCTGCTATCAGCAATACGGGGCTATTTTGAACATTACGTCAAACCCTTTTTCTGATATGCTGGCCGTACTGAAAAATTATCTCGACCAACTATTAAAACAAAATCCGCTGGCTATTGAATATTTTTATGATTTCATTGATGATCTGATCAAAGCCTATGAGGAATTTTCTGCTAAAGTATCCCATATCATCACTACTTGCTGCCCGGATGAAAACTTATTTCCATTGCATCTGGTTTTAGGTGATGCATCATTGGCAACAAATGATTATCTAAAAGATAGTTATCGTAACTACTTTATTTATTCACCTTTATTTTCAAAAATGGGTGTTGAATCGGCCGAGGTTCTCTTGCTATTTAGCCGGATGGTATTAATGATCAAAGATTTTACCATTCCTGACACCACTCAGTCAGACAAATTTACGGTAAAGATCACCCCAAGCCAGTATATGCATTTCCCGCTTTCCGAACGTGCTATCCCATACTACTACACGGTAAATGAAAGTGGCGCCGAATTATATAAATCATGGAATTATGCCAAAACCAACAGCGGGAAAGCCACATTAAACCTGGGGTATAATTCGGGTTTATATAACACAAGTACCGAAGTAGCACAACCACTTTTGTATGATATTGAAAAGTATAACTTTTTCAGGATTGAGGGCCATATCGGTCAAAACTATCAGGATGTTTTATCAAATATTCTAATTCAACGTTTAACCTATAATCTGCCATTTGATGTGGTAGCCATTGCAGATCAGCAGTTTGATTTTTCAAATGTGACTTTGCCTGATGCTGAAATTCAGGATCTGGAAACTGATTACAACCTGATAACAACTGAAGCCAGAAGTAAGATATTGACGCCATTTATTTTTGTTGCAAACTTACCTTATGCTGGTAAAATCGCTACGGGAACTAATATACCTGGAAAATTAACAGATAGTCCAATTAAAAGATTCTCAGAGGTTAAAACAAACGCAATTCGGGGTATTGAACCGATAATGTCATCAAGCACCTCTTATGTCTACCCAAAAGGTACTTTTATACGCAACAATTGCGCGATACTACCCAACACAATAGCAAGCGCTTACCTTAATGCGTTAAGTGATACCGGAGTTTTCACTAATCCGATAACTGGCCCACAACCAGGTAGTGTAGATGAGCTTTATTTTAATTTTTTTTATTTTATTGATGCTATTGAAACGGTGATGGTGTATTTACTTAATACCCCATCCGTTATTGATGTCGACTTAAACGAGCAATATGATACATTTAATAATTACCTTGACTCCATCACCAAAGTTATCGCCACATTAAAAGGCCCAGTGGCAAAAACTCAGGGCTCCCGGGATGGCTCTATAATATCGTTAATTGAAGCTTATGGAGTAGATCTTTTAATTGTAGATTTTGAAACGGTATTAAATGCTGCTCTTGACGAATTATTAGATTCATTAAGTAATGAAGTTAACCAGAGATATTCCCGCTACGCTGATAAACATACATTTTTAAACTACTATAAAAACAACCCCGGGCTTGAACATAAAGCAGGTGTACCCAAAGGCGGTACCCTGGTATTAGTTTATAAAAATTATATCCCCACTTTTAATAAAAACATTATCGCCCCGCTTTCTAAAGCTAGCGATGCGATATCAATGAAAGCGCGGTCGGCAAGTATGGAAACTGCTCCAACCGAAGGGCAACAGGTCCCTGCCTCCCCAGACCTTGATGAAAATACCTTAAATCTTGTCAAGAAAATGGTAGCCGACAGTAAAGGGGTATCCGATACTGAAAAGCTAAGATTGATTGATATCCTGGCAGGCAGGGGAGTGTCTGAGGAGGAGCCAAACTATGATATTATTAACAAAATTATTATTGCTGACTTCTATGTTCCTTATATAGGTTCACCGATAGAACGCAGTTCGGCAGAAATTACACCTCCACCGCCTCCGGCACCGGTTATTTCGATGAGTAATACTACTTTCTGTGATAATGATACCAACCCTGCACAAATTGCAGTATCAATACCAGGTGGTACTTTTAACGCGGTACCCGGTCTTGATAGTGTCAAACAAACCTTTACGCCGGCAATCGCCAAAGTCGGAACATACCGGTTAATTTATACCGTAAATAATGTAAGTTCTGCACCGTTTAATATTACAGTTCTTTCTGTACCGGGCAGTAGTATTTTCAGCTTTATAAACGATTGGTCTGGTAGTGGTGTTAAAACTGCAGCCGTAGCTGCCAGAACAGGTATTGTATCTGCAACATTTACTCCTGCTATCAGGGACAGCAGATTTACCTATGATTGGGAAGTCTTTGGAGATAATATATCGAAGGGTGCAATGACTGCAGATGGTGTTATTCGAATATCAGGTGATAGTAGTGTGGTAAATGTCAAAGCTTCAATTGTCACCGTTTCATTAACGATATCAAACGGAACTTGTCATTCATCGACAACATCAATGCAGTTGGAGATTACCTCAACTGGCTTCATCATTACAACTTCTGACGACGGTCCACAGGCTTCGCTTAAAAAACCCGGGACAATAGAAAAACTTTTTACCAGGAAGAAGAAATAATAAGCTGATTCATATGTAATATTATCATGGCATCACACATTGTTCATAAGCAACAAGTCACTTTAAACCTTCCCAAACGGGAGGACGCACACGCTTTTCAAAATCGTGTAGGCGACTTGCTGCACAATGAACTGTCCACCAGCATGGAAGTCGTTTTTGATGAATTATTTCCAACTACAGATATTATACGTATCGATTCTTTACATCTTGATTTAGGTAAAATTGAAGCTCCTAATTTTGAACAGGAATTTAAAACGCACTTTGTTGAAGAGTTGAGGAAAAGCTTGTTATCTAAAAAAAGCAAGTTGGCTGACGAAAACACTGAAGAGGTATTACGCCCGGAGCAATCATTAATAAAGGCTTTCATTTATTTTCTGGAGAATGGTTATTTACCATGGTATAGCCCTGTTAAAGGCATGGCTGACTGGAGCAATGAAATCCTAACTGCTTTATCAGAAAAAAAAGATCCGTATTTCTTTAACTGGCTAGGCGATAATTATATAGATAGACCGGTCATATTGCAAAGACTGATTTTGCAATATGATAATGCCTTCCTGGCGCAACTCATATCAATCATAAGCCCTGGAACAGTTGAGTCCTGGAACGCTATTTACAGTGATTTGAAAATCTTTATAAATAACTTCATTAAGGACAATTTACCAGTTCGTAATGAAATATGGAAGTACATTTTCCATGCTTTATTAAGCCCTCGTGTTTTAGAAAACAAAATTGCTTTATCAGCTACAAAAGATAGGGAATTGATATTACAGTCATTAAATCTTTTAACAAACCACTTCAATATATCAAGTCATGATATAACTACACAATTGGAGAATAGAATAAAGAAGTCGCTCAAAACTAGTGCTGTAAAAAACGCATTTCAGGGCCTTAAATCTCTTTTAAGATCGCAGGATGGTTTTAGACAGGATATGGATGATCCTATGGTTATGAATAAGCATAGAGAAACCGAAGTAAACAATACTTACCATGAGCGGGAAGAAATAATCATGAATAAACTGAAAGATAATACCGGAGAAAGTAGCACTTACAATGAAGAAGAAGATATAATCGCAAACAAATCTAAAGATAATAGTGAAACAAACAGGGCTAAAAATGCAGCCCCCATAAGCAATGACAAAGGTAAAGAAACGCATAGGGCTGAAACAGATGATACTCGTGATGCTACGAATAAGCCAAACGATATCAGCATAGAAAAAATCAACCACAAAATAAGGAAGAGGGATATCAGAGAGGAAAATATTGAAGAAGAACGAGAAAATAGTAAAACTCACCATGCTGATAATCAAGGAGACCCGTCATTAAAACAGCAGCGAAAGGTAGCTGAAGAAGAATTGAATAAAAATAAGAAGGGAAATAATATAGAACAGATTTTACCAAAGAGTAAAAAATATACAGGAATTATAGAAGCAGAAACACTGTACATAAAAAACAGCGGGATTGTAATACTTCATTATTTTTTATCCCCTTATTTTAATGATCTGGGATTATTAGCTGATGGAAAGTTCATAGATGATACAACTCATCAGCGGGCGGTACTCTTACTTTACTATCTGGCAACAGGGAAGAATAAGGCTGCCGAATTTGATTTAACTCTTTCTAAAGTTTTATGTGGTTATCCTATTTCAGAAACTCTGCCATCGGCTATTATTTTAACGAAAAAAGAAAAAACAGAATCAAAAAGATTACTGGAAGCCATTATAGATCATTGGTCACCGCTAAAAAACACATCGGTTAAAGGCCTACGCAATGCCTTTTTTGAACGGGATGGAAGATTAACAAAAAAAGAGAATGGATGGTTGTTAACCATTGAACAAAAAACTATTGACGTATTGTTAGGTAAATTACCATGGGGGTATTCAACTATACGGCTACCATGGATGCAGGAAATATTAAACGTGGATTGGTATTAAAGCAAAAGTTATGTTAGCAGCTAAGCAATCACAACCTGAAAATACCGTAAAGGCAAAAAACAATGCCCCTTTTTTTCCCGGGCATCTGGTACAGCCTAAATTACAGGTAAACGAGCCCGGTGACAGCTATGAACAGGAAGCAGACTCCATGGCTGACCAGGTTATGCATATGAACATACCTTCACCAAATGAGTCTTCATTTTTCAAACCCGCCCCAACAACTGTCCAGCGCAAATGCCAGCATTGTGAAGAAGAAGAAAAACTCCAGCGTAAAGAAAGTTCTGACGCTAGTATAGATGTACGCAATGATTTTAAACCAATATTAACAACCATTCAGCGAAAATGCCAGCATTGTGAGGAAGAAGGAAAAATCCATCGTAAAGAAAGCTCAGGTGTTGGTGTAAACGGAAGCGTGGAACTTGACAGTTATGTAGGATCATTAGGTTCATCTGGTCAGGCCTTATCAGAAAGCAGTCGTAGCTTTTTTGAGCCACGTTTTGGTCAGGATTTTTCAGGTGTACGTATACATACTGATGCTGTAGCCGCGAAATCTGCGCAATCCATCAATGCGTTGGCCTATACCACAGGCAATAATATAGTTTTTAATAGCGGACAATATTCTCCTGATAGTGATAGCGGAAAAAGATTAATAGCACATGAGCTTACCCACACCATACAGCAGCAGGAAAGTAATGTTTCGCGAATGATACAAAGAACTGTAGACAATGTAGAGGTAAATTGCGGCGATAATCAAATCAAATTTTCGCATGATGGAGCGATTACTTCCTACAATCTTGACCATTGCAATGTAACAGATGGCCAATATAATGCAACTGTGAGGTTGTCACCCGCCCGGGTTGATTTTGATCTGGGTACCGTTGGGCCAGGCATACAATTTGATTTCGGTTACGCAATAGGCCCCGGTCAGCCAAGCCCTAATACATTCTTTGTCGGACAAACATCAGTTTCCATCAATTGCACACATACACCATCAGCTTCGGGTGATGGCACAAATATACATTTCAATGCAAGCAGGTTAACCCCGGAAGAGTTTACCCAGCTAACCGGCAGTTCAATTGATAGTTTGCCTGAAGGGATGATGGTACCGTTAGGTAATTTGTTATCTTCCGTTGCGGGGCCTGCAGTAGCAGGGGCAAGCCATTTTTCACCTACTCCATGGTCTTTCATTCCCAGAAATACTACAGGCATATTGTGGGGAGGCAGTCATACTTCGGTGTGGTCAAACCCAGAGGGATTATTTTCATCACCAACAATAAGAGGGTATAGGGGAAATCTTGGTTATTATATGGGCGAATATGCGCCAATAGTTGGCCACAATTTTACGGTCAGACTTCACGAGGGTGTCCCTGGTAGTTTTGCAAATGATGCCTGGTTCCCGATGATGGCCGGAGATCAATATTATATTTTTACTCCTCAAACACCAGAACAAGGTCTTGCGTTTGCCCAACGTTTGAGAAGTACCGAACATGGTGGTACCTATACCTACAGTCCGCCACGTGCAACAGGGGCGTCGGATCCCATATTAGGTCCGGTTGGTGCTACTGAGGGCGATCTCAATGCAGAATTATTGTCCCGTGGACGAGCTCCAATGTGTACTAATAATTGTATTACAGTACCCAGGGCCGAAGTTGAGGCAGCTATTGGTGGAAGGCCCGCTACTCCAAGCGGAGTAGATGTAATGAGCGGAACCGGTCCAGATGGTGCTGTTGATCCTGCATTTGCAGGCCGCGGAAGGTTAATGACCGAAGCCATGCGTGATGGGCCACTGCCACCTGGGGCACAACGGCTTCGTATCCGGGTAACCCCCGGTGGATCAGCGGGGATGTTTGTAATAAGAGGTGCTGGCGGAATAATGTTGGTATACGGTATTTATCAAACAACTGATAGAATAGCTTCGTCAGTAGGCACAGGGCACACCACAACCGTAATTACTGAAGAAGCTGGTTCGTGGACTGGGGGTATTTTAGGTTCAGCTCTTGGAGGGGCGGCGGCTGGGGCGGTTCTATGCTCACCTACAGGCCCGGTTGATGCTGTTTGTGTAGTTGGTGGATTTCTTGGTGGATTACTATTTGGAGCGATTGGTGGAGCCGCAGGTCACGCTGTTGGCCACGAGGTAGGAGAACATGTAGCTACACCAATTGTAGATTCAGTGATCCAACAAGCAGCCGAAGTGGAAAGTAGTATGACAAGAAGTATTTATAATCTATATGGAGTACCCTATTTTTAACGGATGAGCACAATTAATAATTAAATTTTTCAATAAACAGGCATTATCAGAATGGGGTTTATATGTCAAACGAAAAACAAAATATCGAGCCAGTAAAAAGCAACTCGCATCATGATATATCGATGACCGCGTCGTCCTTTTTTCAGCCTAAGCTTACAGTAAATCACCCTGATGATATTTACGAGCGGGAGGCCGATTCAATGGCTGAACATGTTATGCGTATGACTATACCCTTACCCAATGAGCCTTCATTTTTTAAACCAGCTCAACCCGGTATACAACGTAAATGCCAGCATTGCGAAGAAGAGGAAAAACTGCGCCGCAAAGAAAATTCAAATGCAAAAGTACAGGGGAATGGCTCACTTGACAATTATGTTGGATCATTGGGTACATCCGGGCAGCCGCTCTCCGAAAACAGCCGTCATTTTTTTGAGCCCCGTTTTGGGCAGGATTTTTCAAATGTGCGCATTCATACCGACTCAGTGGCGGCAAAATCGGCACAATCAATTAATGCCCTGGCCTATACCACAGGCAATAATATAGTTTTTAATTCGGGGCAGTATTCGCCAGATAGTGATAGCGGTAAAAAACTGATGGCGCACGAGTTAACGCATGTATTGCAACAAAGTGATAAAGGTCCAGAAATTAAACGACAGGCTGCTGCATCTACCAATGTTTATATCTGTTCAAAAGATTTAGATACATCACCAATTGGTAAGCATGCTTTTTTTAGAGTGGGACGTCCCGAAAGGGGCAATACAACCTATAGCCTCCAACCTGTTAATCAGCATCTGTTAGACCCTAATGATTTGGATAGAGGTGAACGGGAAAGAAATGGCGATACAGAAGAGAGGTATGGAGTAGGTTGTTGGCAAGGTGTACCGGATGTGAATTGGTCATCAGACTTAAATGCGACCGGGGAATGCGAACTTTCCAGCATTTCACTCAATGACTTAGTGCGGGAACATGCCGCTTATCCGGTAGGCCATTATTGTACATTGGGGCCAAACAGCAATACATATGTTGGCCATATAGGTCGTAATTGTGGCGTTTCAAATGTAGACCCTCCTGGATGGACCCCGGGTATTGATGATCAACCACCTCCATCTGGCACATTTGCACCATCAAGAAAATATACACTCATAGCTGGTTGTACCACTAAAGAATGTGGGCATAGCATGTGATTTCGCCGGCAACAGGTGGGCGATTGAACGCCCATTAATACAAGCGTTACCCTTGTAGGTAGCATCATAGATTAGTAGGAGTAAATAATAAACATGGAATTTAGTTCGGATCAGTACATGAAAAATATTAACAAGGTTAATTCACCATCTAAAGGGAATAACCATAGATTCTTTCAGCCTAAATTTGACGTAAATCAGTCTGATGATATTTACGAGCAAAGGGCTGATAACATGGCTGATCATGTTATGCGTGCACCAGGCCAAATCCCTAATGAAAATACTTTTTTTAAGTCGGCACCGACAACTCTTCAACGTCATATCTCCTCCAAAGTTATTCAAAAGCAGCCGGCACCAGGTCCACCCGAATTTACAGTCAACAACTTCAATGAAAACTTTGCCAATTTTAATGCAAAATATGATGTAGCAGGACCTATGCCAAGCACAGGAACACTTTTTATATCGCATGGTGTACATATGAATTACCCCGCCACCGTAACAAAAAGTGAACAATCAACTTTTGAGACCGATTTTATGAAAAGCATACACGATAAATGGAGCAAACAACATCTTTTAGGTCTTGTTGAGCCCGGTTTTGCTTCCTATATGTGCGAGGTGGATGTTACAGCACAGGTAAAGGCAAATGCAAAAGATGCGAATACAGTTATTGATGTAGTAAAACCTGGGGATGCTAAAAAAAGATTTCGCTCGAGAGTGACATCCATTGATAAAAAAGAAGGGTCAGAAACCACACATAAGGCAAAATTAGATCTGCGCGATCCAACTACGGAAGAGAATAAAAAAATAGATGAAGCTGATTTCATTCAGCAGGTGGGTAATTTTGATTTTGACAGCGATGTGATCAATGCCGATTGTAAAGAAGATATTGAAAAAATAAAGAGCTTTATACAAGCCATACCAGCCTCAGCTAATCCGGAAGAATGTCAATACACACTTAGTTATGTGGGCCGTGCAAGTTCAGAAGGCAATGCGGTTTATAACAAGAATTTAAGTGAAAAAAGAATAAAAGCTGTTGAAAAAGAAATAGGCCCGCTTGATCATCTGTGTTTATCTTTTTATAAAACCGCAGGGGAAGAAGGGGCTACAGAAGATGCAAAATTCAGAAGAGTAAATGTAGGTGTGTTTTTATCAAATAATTTAAAAGCAAAAACGGCTAATCAGAATGTAGCTGCACATGAATTTGGACACATGATTGGATTAGGTGATGAATATGTTGATGAGAAACCCGAAGTACCAGGTTCAAAAATTAAATTTTTTGGTGATGATCCAACCCATTACGAAGGTGTAAAAAGTGTAGTTGATGAGGCCGCTGCAGACGAATTACTCATGCAAAACTCGTCTGGCATCATGTCCATGGGAAACGAAGTAAAAAGAGGGCATTATGTGATGTTCGCGGCCGCAATTGACAAGATGACCAGACCTGAGATTGAAAAAGCAACCGGCAAAAAAGATGCAAAATGGATGGTGTTTTAAATTCTTTAAACCTTTAACCGATGAATGTAACTGATACTATACAAACCCGGAAAACAAATTCCACGATTCCCGAAAAAGGAATCGAAAAGGATACAAATACACCGTTTTTTAGCCCGTTGATTCAGCCTAAGCTTACGGTAAATCAGCCGAATGATATTTACGAACAGGAGGCAGATAGCATGGCTGATAGGATTATGCGTATGACTATTCCAGCTAATAACGAAAATAGCTTTTTTAAGCCGGTTTCCGATAACATTCAACGTAAGTGCCAGCATTGCGAAGAAGAAAAACTGCATCGTAAAGAAAATTCGGATGCAGAAACACAAGGCAGCCATGTATTAGATAACTATGTAGGCTCATTGGGTTCGTCAGGGCAGCCTCTTCCCGAAAGCAGCCGTCAGTTTTTTGAACCTCGTTTTGGACAGGATTTTTCGGGTGTACGCATTCATACTGATTCTGTAGCCGCAAAATCGGCGCAATCCATTAACGCACTGGCTTATACCACCGGCAATAATATTGTTTTTAACAGCGGTCAGTTTTCCCCCGAAAGCGATAGTGGCAAAAGATTAATGGCGCATGAATTAACACACGTGGTGCAGCAGGGCAAAGGTATACAGCCTAAGTTAATTCAGCGTGCGCCAGGGAAAGGGGATGCCCAGGCGATAATTGACCGCGATAAATTGATTAAAGATATCAGGGCAGAAGCGGCTTTTAAAGCTATGGACGCAGGACAAAAGAAACTTGCTGAGGAAATTATTACCGAAATAAAGAAAAAGCCTATTGCCGACCAGAATTCGTATTATTTAACACAGTTCCAATTGCTTTTTAAAACGGTGACCCAAACACCTGCGCAAATTACTACTATAACAAATACAAAAACCGATACGGCAGTAGCACAGGAAACGGCAAGAGTAGCCAAACCGGAAGAAGCGAAAAATAAAGATATGGAAGAAAATGCCGTGAAAGATCCCGCTAGGGCCGGTTCTTTTGAGCGGGTTGTTGGCAAATTTGGAGGTGGCGCTTATTATATTGACCGCAGATCACCAACAGATATCGTAATAAAAGCCGAAGTAATGTTAACGCCTACCGGAACGGGCACAATGGATGAGGTGAATAAAATTAAACAAATGAAAGATGGGATCGAAAAAGCAGCATCCACAAAAGGCTATATCGTCTCCATTACATTTGTTGATGTAGCCGGTCCGGATACATTTAAAGCAGTGGTAAATCCAGCAAAGTGGGAGACTGCCACTAACTGGTCTGGAGGAGACCCTAAAGGTTTTGCTCATGAATTGCACCATATGATGGCATATGAAGTAGACCGGTATAACTATATTGACTTTCAAGCCCGTAACGACGAAATGGTGCTTGGTGATAGATTATACTGGTTCAGGAAGGAACTATCAAAACCCGCCGGGTATAATGACCCTACTTCTATTATGGATGATGCCGCCCATCCTAACAACCTTGATGTATGTACAGTTGCGGGAATAGATATGAAAAAGTGCATGGATGCGCGTAAAAAGATGGATGATGATGCAGTTCCTGTTGGTGAAAAGAAGCAATTTGTTACGCCCGATACCATAAAAATTGGCAATGGTAATAAAGCCAGGATTGGTTTAGACATGCATATTGATTTTTTACCAGACCATGTCCGGCTACATGTATTTACAGCTACAGAACAAGGGGGCGAATATAAAGCTGGGGCATCTCGCCAGATCATAGGTGATCCCGGTAAAGGCGGAGACTATGGTGTTGCTTTATCCGCGGTATCTGCCGGCCCTTTTATCAGGCTCGAAGCCAGGTCTGAAACTACGGGGATCAATGTGCCAAGCGTGAAAGGAACATATACTTTGGAATTTAATTAAATAAATTAACATTGAATTTACTTCAACATATCAACCTGGTCAGTAAGCCTGAAAACCACATGGCTTCTAAAGCGCTATTTTTTCAGCCAATGCTCTCGGTAAATCAGCCCAATAATATTTACGAGCAGGAGGCTGATACGATGGCTGATCAGGTTATGCATGCACACGGCCAAATCCATAATGAAAATACTTTTTTTAAGCCGGTCGCCGCTGACATTCAACGCAAATGCCAGCATTGTGAAGATGAAGAAAAATTGCATCGCAAGGAAAATTCAGATGCTGATGTGCAGGGGAACCATGAATTGGATAATTATGTTGGTTCATTAGATTCTTCGGGCCAGACGTTACCAGAAGGTAGCCTACGTTTTTTTGAGCCCCGTTTTGGCCATGATTTCTCAAATGTTCGTATCCATTCCGATACATTAGCGGCAAAATCAGCGCAATCAATCAATGCACTGGCCTATACTACCGGTAATAATATTGTTTTTAACAATGGCCAATATGCACCGGAAAGTGATGATGGCAAAAAACTGATAGCTCATGAGCTTACTCATGTGGTACAGCAGACCAGCTCTTCATCAAAAAACACAATAAATCGACAGCCGCAGCCCGAATCTCAGGGTACACCACGCGATCAAGCCCTTGTTGAACGGTCTAAAAGAAGATTGGAACTCATTAAACCCAAGTTGGATTATTTAAGGATCCAGAAATCCAGAATAACAGCGGCAAAGCAACATGCCGTAGATGATCGAAAAAACCTGGATATACATTCTATTCAAGCCGATTGGAAGACACGTTCAGCATTGGAGGAGAAAAATTTCGCCAGCTTAAATACCGGCCCACTCGAGATTTTGGTGCTGGATAATGAAATTGTTTTCAAAGTAAAATTCCAGGCCCTTTTTCTTGATCCCAGTAATGTAAGGTTTGAACAGCTTAAGAAAACACTGAGTGATGGTATTAAATTAGTGTGGAATCAAATTTTACCGGGGGATGTTTTCGGCGGCAGGAAGTTCTCCATCATTCCGGATCTCAGCTTAATTGACTCTTTAAAAAGCCGTACCACTGATCACTGGCTCATCGAAGTTAGAAAAAAGGATGATGACCCGGTTTTTCACCCCGGATGTAAACTTGCTGAGCCGGGTCCCGGTTTACCTACTTCGGTAACTGATCCATTGTGTGATAACGGCGTAATGAGCATTCCGCCTTTACATGTAACCAATCCGGGGGTTATTGGGCACGAGATGTTACACTTATTTGGCTTATTTGACAGGTACCTTGAACTAAAAAGCAAACCTACTGACAAGACTAAAAAGCCCGAAGTGCAACAAGTACCAACAAGAGATAGCGGCGGGCGAATAGACCCCTTAGGTGGCGAAGATGGAACCATATTAAGTGAGGATCTGAATTACATATTTTTAAAGTTAGGAGTATTTGACAAGGAAGAAATTAAGGGGTTGAATTTGCTTGCTATATTGGAAACAGAAGCCATCAAACTCGAAAAAATTATTGAATTTGGTTATGATCCAGATTCATTACTACCGGTAAGAAAAGATTTCAATGACAAAATGATAAAAGGAGCAGAAGATCTGCCATAGGCCAAGCTAAAAAGACAAAAACTAACCGAATTATTTATGAACGCCGCTCAGGATAGAATAATCAGTTCTCATAACACCTTAAATGAAAAGGCATCAGGGAAAACTATGTTCTTTCAGCCAAAACTCACGATAAATCAGCCCAATGATATTTATGAGCAGGAAGCTGATAACATGGCTGAACAGGTTATGCGGATGGCTATTCCTGCTCATAACGAAAAAGGCTTTTTTAAACCCGTTGCCGATGGCATTCAACGCAAATGTCAGCATTGCGAAGAGGAAGAAAAATTGCATCGCAAGGAGAGTTCGGGTGCGGATGTGCAGGGTGATCATGTGTTGGACAATTATGTTGGCTCTTTAGGTTCATCAGGCCAGGAGTTACCAGAGGGAAGCCGCCGTTTCTTTGAGCCACGTTTTGGTCATGATTTCTCAAACGTATGTATCCATACCGGTACGATAGCGGCAAAATCTGCTCAATCAATCAACGCATTAGCCTATACTACCGGTAATAATATTGTTTTTAATTCGGGGCAATATTCGCCTGAAACTGATAGCGGCAAAAAATTATTAGCACATGAATTAACCCATGTAGTGCAACAAAAAAAAACTCCTCCATCAGTGCAGCGAAAAATAATGATCGGCAACACGGTAATGACGGTTGACGATCAATACAAAAAAATAGTAAAAGATACATTTGGAGATAAGGGATTAGAAATTGTATTGGATTGGCATAACAATGGTGCCGGTCCAGAATATGATTTTAAAGATTGGGAAGCTTACCGAACTGAGATCCGTATCAGGAGCAATGCCATAAAGGGCATGGATATCGCCAACGATAAAAGCATTAATTGTTGTCACTATCCAACAAAAGGTCATCCAGGCGGCACTTTAAATCCGTTATACTGGGATAAAACAGAGGATTATCATTTTACTGCAAAAGTACCGTTCCCTGCAGGAAAAAATTCATCAGACGCAATAGAAGATATGTTTAGGCCTAACGCGGGTACTGAGCTTGAATGCCTCACATTGTCTGTCGCGGTAGAATATTATGCTTTGCTACAAGCCTTGGGCAAGGATAAATTTAACAAAATGTTTCCGGCTGGTGCTGGCCTGGTTATTGCCAATTCGGGTGCTGATCTTTTAAAGTCATTGGTAGGTTCGGATAAATTTGAAGAGCTACCCACAAAACAAAAAATAAGCGAGCTTATTCCGGGTGATCATGGCTATTTTAAAAACTTTGCCGACTATGGAACCAAGCACCCAAATGGCTTATGGCAGGGTGAAAATGTAATATACTACGGCGACGGAAAATTCAGAGGGTTTGGAATCGGGATCTATAACGAAGATACCATTTTAGACAGATTGGTTTTCTATTATAATAAGGGTTTAGATGATAAGGATAAAAAAACAAAAGCTGATCTTATAAAAGAGGGCGGAGGCTTTACAGGATGGGTCACCAGACCATCAATTAAACAAATTTTAAAGTAACATAGAATAACTTGAAAGCAGTAAAAGATACAAAGCAGCCAGAAATGCCGGTGAGAACAAGAGATACAATGCCCCTGTTCTTTCAGCCCAAGCTTGCCATAAATCAGCCTAATGACGTTTACGAGCAGGAAGCTGATACAATGGCTGATCGGGTTATGCGCATGGTCGATCCTGTAGCCAATAACAATACTTTTTTTAAGCCTGCCAATAATCTGGTTCAACGGCAGGATGATCCATCAAAAACACTTACCGAAGGGGCCGGGGTTGTTAAAGAACAACTGGATGATAAACCCGGATTTGAAGAATGGCAGAAAGAACAAACAGACGCGTTAAAAAAACAAGTATGGGATAAGCAACCTACCGAGCTTAAAGCCAGCATTATAGGTTTTGGTCTGGGCTCATTGGGGATATTAGGTTCGGTGTTTGCTACCGATCAAAGATTCAGGACAGATACTATAAAATTGCTTAATGATAAAAACATAGCTCTGCCACTTTCATTGATCCCTTACCACGATTATTTTCCTTTATCATCATTTAAATATAAACTAAGCGATGGTAAAACACCGCTGTCATTTGATACAGAATTTGAGTTTAAGCCTTATCTGGAAATGTTGCATAATAAATGGAGCTTTATACCAAAACTTGATCTTACATTAGGTTTGAGCAGTGAATATTCGTCAAAAGGTGGTTTTGATATGACGGGTGGCTCCATTAAACTAAAATTTGCCAGCGGCATTATTAACCTGCAGGGATATATAAACGAACCTTTGCCACCAACACCGATGCTGGTTAGTGGTAACGGACAATCACCTATGTGGATAATGAGGACCCTGCCCGGTCAGTTTGATGATCAATTGCCTAAGGGAACTGGTGTATTTTTATCTGTCGACGTATTACGTCTACCTGATCTGTTTACAAATGGGGGAGAAAAAAAACCTTAATATTAAAAGCTAAGATACCATGCAGGCTCAATCTATAACAAACTCTTTAGAAATGCTGTACCAGGTGATACATAATCGCCTGCAATCACATTTTAATAACGCGGAGGCTACTTTTCCTGCGGTTACCATCATGGACGACGGGAGCTCCCTTAACGGGTTTATCATCGAAAACAAACTTCCGATTGAAGAGTACATCATCCTTTTAACCGCCTTGGCTCCACATTTACGTACCTCCTTTTTTGAAAATATCATACAAGAATTTTTACCCAATGGTGGCGATTTTCCGGAGTTTGGTGGAATTAAGGGTAATAATCATCGCGGGTTATTACCAACCGGCGAAACCGCCCAGTTCATATTAGGCAGTAACGATATTGACAAACGTCTTGCAGTTCAGCATTTACTCACCAATGGTATATTGGCTAAACAAAGGGTATTATCTATGGAAACCGTTAAAGAGGGTGAGCCACTGATGAGCGGGCGGATAATACTTGATGCAGAATGGGTAAGTCGTTTTCTTACAGGTACAGAAACCGTACCCAAATTCAGTCCTGATTTTCCGGCAAAAAATATCGCTACCGCTATGACATGGGATGACCTGGTATTGAACAATTACACCCAGAGCCAACTTAACGAGATCATGATATGGGTGAAACATAATGATACGCTAATGCAGGATGAAGTGCTGAAAAGAAAAATAAAACCAGGTTACCGGGCACTCTTTCACGGCCCTTCCGGAACGGGCAAAACATTAACGGCGACCTTACTCGGCAAACACTTTGATAAAGAAGTATACCGTATCGACCTTTCGCAGGTAGTAAGTAAATACATAGGCGAAACCGAAAAGAATCTGGAAAAAGTATTTCAGAAAGCTGAAAATAAAAACTGGATACTGTTTTTTGACGAAGCTGACGCCTTATTTGGTAAGCGAACCAATGTACAAAACTCGCATGACAGATATGCCAACCAGGAAGTGAGCTACTTACTGCAACGGATAGAAGATTTTCCGGGCCTGCTCATATTGGCATCCAACCTAAAAAGCAATATGGACGATGCCTTTTTAAGGCGCTTTCATACTATTATACACTTTTCTATGCCAAATGCCCAGGAACGGCTAAAGTTATGGGAGAAAGCATTCCCGGCATCATGTGGGCCAGAACCAGGCATCCAATTAAAGGATCTGGCTGATAAATATGAATTAACGGGAGCAGCCATACTCAATATCATCCATTACGCGGCGCTGCAATCTATTTCCAAAAATGATCAATATATACGCCTTAGCGACTTGATAGAAGCGATAAGAAAAGAGTATCGTAAAGAAGAACGTACTATGAGTTAACTAAACTACATAACCGGAGGAAAAACCATGGCCTTAGCACAATTTCACATATACACCCCACAAGAGTTTCAGCAATATCTGGTAAATACCATTTTTTCCAGAAGTATTAAAATGATACAAAACCACCATACCTGGGAGCCCAGTTACAGCTCACTAAGCCCCAGCCTGGGAGAAATGTATTGGCTGGAGTCCATGAGGAGCTATCATATCCACAATAACGGATGGAGCGACATCGCGCAAAACCTAACTACTTTCCCTTCGGGCAACATTGGCTTGTGCCGACCGATAAATATTACACCTGCTGGTATTTTGGGAGCAAATTCCGGAGCGATTTGTATTGAAAACTTAGGTAACTTTGATACAGGCCATGATCAGATGGCACTGCCGCACAGGGATACCATTGTGTTTTTAAACGCTATACTTTGTATAAAGTTTGATCTAAAACCGGTAAAAGAACAAGTGGTTTACCACCATTGGTTTGATAGAACAGGCAAAAGATTCCCGGAAAGTGTGGTGAATAACAACCAGGTTGGCAATCAGCAGAAAACCTGCCCGGGCACAGCGTTTTTCGGCACGAATACCATCACATCAGCCGAAGCCAACTTCTTCCCCCTGATTGATAACAAAATAAAGCAGCTCAGCGGGGCAACCGATCCTCAAGCCACATCTTTGACTGTTAACACGAGTGTATTAAATGTACGTTCGGGGCCGGGTACATCATTCCCGGTGCTACATACCATAACACAAGGCACACGGGTATCAGTTTACACCACAACCAGCCAATGGAGTAAAATAAGTAATACAGCAGATGAGTGGGTGTTTAGCAGCTACTTGTCTTAAATAGTTTTTTAACCATAAAATATAAAAAGATCATGTTGTCATTTTTTAAAGCAAAAACCTGGAGCGGTGCCGGTTGGTTACTGACTCTTTGCATGTTACTTGTTTTTGTAGCATTGATTTATACAGCGCTTCATCTTTGCTACAAAGGTACCGATCATAAAAAACTGGACAGCGTGCAACTGTTAAATATAGATAATGTGCTTGCTGCATATCCGGATTCGACGCAATCAGTATCAAAAGACCCTGCAGTCAATAAAGCAGCGGTCGCGAAACGTGAAGAACGGGATCAGGCAGTTTTTAATTTTCTGAAAAATGAATATGACAGCCGCATAGATGAATCCCGCCTGAAACGTATGGATGGCTTATTGATCAATCTGAGCAATAAGGACACGAAAGCGTATCTTACGGATTCGGAGATCATTGTAAATGACTTTTTCTGGTTTGTTGGAACAGGCACATATGCCGAAGTGCTATTTTGGGCACTTATAGGCGTTTTGGTGAGTTTAATTTATTATGTAAGCATTGCTAACCGTGAGACATTAAAAGTGGCAGGGGACGCGGATACAGGGCCATTTGACCCAGCTGAAATATCCGGGCAGGTATCAAAAATGTTTTACGCCCCTGTATGCGCCCTTGTTTTAGTGCTCGGATATAACTTACTGGGTGGCAGCAACACCAAAATGACAGATATTAGCATAGGCAAGGGACTTTTATTATTTTCATTTATTTCGGGGTTCTTTTCAGGTCGGGTCATGAAATTTATTGACGGACTAAAAGATCTGGTATTACCCTTAAGTTCAAGCAACAATAATTCCACAACAAACAGTAACGAAACAGAGGTAAAAACAGTCGACATAACAATCGACTTGCACCTTGCCCAGGCTATGTTGTCAACACCGGAGGCCGCTGATATTATTGACGAAGGCTTTAACACAGCAATTGTTACTTTAAAGCCCGAAACCGGCGATATCATTACCCTGGACAAACCTGCTGACGATCAGAGTTCGGAATTTACGGCCAAACAAGTGCCTCTTGGTAAGTACACTCTGCATGCCACTATGCCTTTTAAAAATATTGATACCATTATTAATTTGGAAGCCAATAAAGATATTGAAGTAAGCGACACCGAAAAAACCTTTCAATTGGATATGGATAAAGCAGCAGAGGCTGGTTAAAAATAGCCCTGCACATTTTTTGAGAGCTGATGAGCGGATTTGTATAATTCAACTATTAAAATGCCCGGTTCACCCTTACGTTTGTCTAATTCAGCGTCGATGTAGGTATACAAGTACTTATTATTAAGCAACTTTACATTACAATCATCGAACTATGAATGCTCAACCATCCAGCTTATTTAAAAGAAAACCCGTTATTATAGCAGCCATTTTGCTGATCGGCTTTTTGTCCATTCAATTCATCCGCCCACAAATTACAAATCCACCAGTAAAAGCCGAGATAGAAGCACCGGCAGACGTAAAAAGTATACTGGTAAGGGCATGCTATGATTGCCACTCGAACCAGACAAACCTGCGTTGGTATGATCAGATATCACCCGTTTATTGGAGAGTAGCCAACCACGTAAGTACCGGTCGTAAACACTTAAATTTTTCTGATTGGAAAAACCTGGCACCGGCCGATCAAAAAGCCATGCTTTGGGAAGCTGTTAACCAGATAGCTGCAGGCGCTATGCCGATAAAGGATTATGAGCTGGTTCACCCTTCGGCCGTTGTTTCCAAAAGTGACCTGGAGACATTGAAAAATTATGTTTCATCTATGTCGCCAAAGCAAATACCAGGGGATACCGCCAAAATAAACGCGGCTAACAAGCAATATGTACATTGGCAAAAGGCAGCGACCGCATCAGTTAAACTACCCATAGCCTTAAACGGTATTACCTATATCCCAGATTATAAAAACTGGGAAACCATCAGCAGTACCGAACGCTTTGATAATGGTACAATGCGGGTGATATTTGGTAACCCAATAGCCATTAAAGCCATCCGTGAGCACCATATCAATCCGTGGCCGAACGGAACAACATTTGCCAAAGTAGCCTGGGATCAGGTAACTGATAAAGATGGCAATGTATATCCCGGAGCGTTTAAACAGGTGGAATATATGATCAAAGATGATAAAAAGTACGCTGCCACCGCTGGTTGGGGTTGGGCCCGGTTTAAAACCGATAAGCTTGTGCCTTATGGCAAAACAGCCATGTTCACCAATGAGTGTGTCAGCTGCCACAAACAATTAAGCAATACCGATTTTGTTTTTACTTCCCCAATTGAACACTAATAGATCAGGAACTCATCATGAAAAATTCACATATATTATTTGCTGCCTCTATTTTGATATTATCGGCCTGTAACAACCGCAAACCCGCCGAAGAACTTTTGAATAAAAAAGCCGCTATACCCACTTCGTTTAATTTTAGCAAAGCTGGTTTAAAAGTGATCACTTCATCGATCAATAAAAAAGAGCAAACCATGTCGACTCTTTACGGTAATGACCTGGCATTAAAAACGGCTATTTCGGGCTCAAAAAGCTATCTTCCGGGCGAAAATTTGACGCTGGTTACCTGGAAACAACAGGATGATGACCGTTGGTTTGGCGCTAAGATACCCGGCGATCTTTTATCTGTTGAAGTAATTAAAACTATCAATTCAAGTACAGAAGGCATAGTAACTAATTACCAGCGATTTGCAGGCAAAGAATTAGTAGCAGACACCGACACAGCACATCAGCAGGAACGTATTAGCTATATCTTTTCACAGAAACCTTCAGTAATGCCCTGATAGCTAAAATTATGACCTCTGTTACGTTGCGTATTCCCTTTGGTATTTATTGCGGTAATCAATAGGCGAGAGGCCTGTAATGCGTTTAAATGTGGTACGGAAAGCTTTGGTATCGGTATAGCCAACGTTGTACATCACTTCGTTCACGTTTTCGCGCGAGGTCTCCAGGCTTACTTTGGCTGCCTCGATCTTAACACGTTGTATGTATTCTGCTACGGTATTGGCAGTGGCTTTTTTAAACCGGCGTTCCAGATTTCTGCGGCCCAAGGCAAACATAGAGGCCAGTTGCTCTACCGTGATCTTGTCCTGGTAGTTCTTTTCAATAAACTCCTGTGCTTTTTTGATCGGATCATCCGCATGATCTTTTTGTCCCTGGAAAATGATAAACGACGATTGGCTATTCCGCTCCATTTCAATGGCGAATACCTTGGCGCTTAAAATAGCTATATCACGACCTGCGTACTTTTCGATCAGGTATAAGATCAGGTTCAAATAGGAGAAAGCCCCGCCGCTTGAATAAATACCCTGCTCATCGGTAATGATTTTTTCAGTAACCAGGTTAACATCAGGAAACATCTTCCTGAACTCGTTAGCAAACATCCAATGCGTAGCGCATTTTTTGCCGGCCAATAAACCGGTTGAAGCCAGTAAAAAGGCCCCCATGCATAAGCTGGCGATCTCGGCGCCATTATTATATTGTTGGGTTAACCAGGGTAAAAACTCTTTATTATTTTCAACTTCTTCGCTGATATTCCCATCAATAGCAGGTATAATGATCAGATCGGTCTTTTGTACTTCACCGATCACCTTGTTTGCATTAACAGTAAATAAGCCACCGCTAACGGGCGTTTCCATAGTAAGGCCAACCAGCTCAACTTTAAAAATAGGATCTTTTCCTGCGGCCAAAAAAAATTGGTTCACCTGCGTAAGCAACTGACGTGACCCTTCCAGGCTTCCGAGTATGGCCCGTTTAGGAACCAGTATTGATATGTGTTTCATACAATAAATAGGTTTATAAAGCAGTTTTTACTTCCCCAAATTGACGTATACTCAACTCATGGAGTATTGCAATATAACGTTATTTTTTTTCAAATGTAATAAGTAAAAATCACCTATCTACTTATAAATGCAAGCAGGTTAATAAGCGCTAACCCTTTAAATAAAGTACATAAAAACCTAATTTACTGTTACTTTTGAAAAGCAATTAAACAAACAAATCAACTTAAGTATTTTAAATCAGCTGCATATTTTCCGATCAGGAAGCTTTGATCAATTCATCAATAGCGATCAAAATATCTTCTTCCGTGGTTCGCCAGTTAACAAACGCGGCCCGTAGGCAAAGTACACCTTTGTACGATGTAGGGGTAATAAACAACTTCCCTGATATCTTTAGTTTTTCCAATATCAAGGTCAGTTTGCTGCTCCTGTTTTCATCGTCTGCAATGCTAAAACAAACTACATTTAACCTTACGGGCGCAGCTAATTTGAAGATGGTTTTTTCTTCCAGCAATTGGGCAAACTGGTTTGCCAGGGCAATATTGTTTTCCACTATCCACCCAAATCCATTGCGACCGTAGGCCTGCAGCGCAAACCAAGCTGGTAATGCTCTTAAACGCCTGGAGTTTTCCGGTCCGAAGTTCAGGAAACTAAAGTCGGTAGCCGGATCGCCCAGATAGGGGGCATTACTGTTCTGAAAAGTTTGCAACTGCAAAGCGGAGTGTTTTTCCTGAACCAGATATATGGCACTGTCGTACGGAACATTGAGCCATTTGTGACAATCTACGGTAATGCTGTCGGCAAATTGCCAGCCATTTAATAGATGACTATACTTTTCGGAACAGGCTGCAAAAGCACCAAAGGCCGCGTCGATATGCCAGTAAAAAGTATACTGCTTTTGCAAGTTAGCGATGGCTTGCATATCATCAAAATCAACCGTATTAACCGTGCCGCCACTGCTGATCACTATTACCGGGAAATCTTTATTCTCCTGAAGTTTAGCTTCCAGATCAGCAGTATCCATAGCCTCCCGGTTACCCCCGGCGGTTTTTATGGTGATAATATTGCCGCTGCCCAAACCCAACATAGCCAACGATTTAATCGCCGATGAATGAGGTGTGGCTGTCAATATCCTGATCTCTGTTTTGATGCCCTCACGTGCAATATCAATGCCTTTTTGCTTGCCTGCCCATTGTCGCCCCACAGCCAGACAGGTGAAGTTTGACATGGTAGCGCCAGTTACAAAGCCGCCTTTAAAATAGGGTGGTAAACCAAACAACTGGATTAGCCAATTAATGGTTTGCAGCTCGATATTGGCCGACACATCCCCTGCGCCATTTAAGCTTTGCGGGTTTTGATCAAATACAGCACTTAACCAGTCGCCGGCAATAGCGGCAGGGGTGGTGCCACCGGTTACAAATCCCCAGTACCGCGGCCCGGATGATGCCACTATTTTATCCTGATGCTGCTCATAAAAAGCCTTCAGGGTATCCTCCAAGCCAATTCCATTCTCAGGAAGATTGATGGGAATAGTTACCTGAACATTGTTGATGCTTACAGGCCTGTCATTTATTTCATTCAGGTAAGCGGCAGCTTTATCTTTGGTTAAGGATAGTAAATAATCCAGGTTATCCAGGTCGTTTTGTAGTGTGTTGTGCATGGGTTTATCAATTCGATATCGCAAATAAATACATATTTGATCAGGATAAAACGACGGTCATAAAATTTGACACAGGCTGTACAAAAACTTTTTAAAGTTTTATTTTAACACTTTTTTAACTAAAAATGGGCAGAAAATCATTCAAAAACCGCTCAAAACTCATTCAAAACCATCGATTTTAACACTTTTTAACAAATTTTAACACGATTTTGATAGGTTTAAAAAGTATTAAATATCTGATTGTCAAATAACTAAATACAAAACGATTGATTTTTGGCTGTATTTTCCCTTAACTAAACAGCCCGGTTTTTCTTTTTGATCAGAAAAACCGGGCTGTTGTATATACAAAAATACGAAAATTTCGCCATTAAATTAAATGCCCTGGTTAAGATACCAGCTCTTTGTTTCGTTTTAAAGCCTCGGCCATTTTTAGCCCTTCCTGGCGTATTTGTTCGGTACGCACATAGCGTTTATCGGCACCTAAGCGCGATTGGGTGATAAAGTCATAAAACATCCGTGTCCATGACCGGGTAGAATCCAAATGCTCATAAAACTCTTTGGTTATTTTATAATAGCGGGGTAAAAACCGGCCTGGGATATTCATGATGTCATGATGTTCGTTATGATAACCCACATTAAAGCAAACCAAATTGAGCCAACCGTAATACGAATTGGTTTCCTGACCTTCTTTAAATACAAAATGCTCATGAATAAAATGCCCTGCTGATGGATGCAGACTAAAGCCCCAAAGCGTTGAAAGTAACAGGTAAATTATGGCGATCTTACCGAGGAAAACAAATATCAATACGTCGGTAATGATCAGCGTGATAATGTTTGCCCATTCCCAGCGGGTTGGTTTGGTATCAAAACCACGTACCAAAAACAAAAAGAATATGTAGAAAAACAACCATACAAACTTCTTAACGCCCGATTTACCAACCATTTTAACTTCCCAATGGCTTGGGAAATCATTATCTACCTGTTCGATACCCAAATGCGAGTGGTGTTTCATGTGATGCCTTCTGAACGCGATGGCCCCTGGAACCAAAACCGGTATATTGGCAATAATAGCCAGGGCCTTATTTTGCGCAGGGGTTTTAAGCATGAGGTTGTGCGCCATTTCATGCACAGCCATAGCCGCCCAATGGTTCATGGTACCACCCACAACATATGATAACAAAATAATTTGCCACCAATAGGGGCCAAAATGAGGGAACCAAACACTTACAGCCCAGGCAAGGGTTAGCTGACCAGCCACAATAAATAAAGTAAGCACAGCGGCCCAGGGATCGTATCCCATTAATTTTTTTACTTCGGGATGCCTTTTTAGTACCTCAACTCTGCGCAAATAGTGAATGTCCGGTGTCTGGATGCTTTCGAATGGTGTATTACTTTTCATGATAAATATTTAGGTAACACTAATTTAACATTAATGGCTAAAATTGCACACCGTATTTCTACTGAAAACAATGCGTACAAATACCTAATTATGAACACCATAAAGCACCATCAACTATCTGTTTTAGTCGCCGGCTTTACATCTATCAAATACTTACCTTTTGAAATCTGCGTTTAGTTACGGTACAAAATTGATGGAAGGTAGGCGTATTTGAAACAAAATCGCTGAAAGTCCTCTTTATTTTCACGTCGTGTTTATACTCAATTGAGCTTGAAATCACGAATATTTTTTATGTTTACAAAAAAACAAAACTTAGCTATGAAAGCTTTAAAAACACCCTTATTTACTTTAATCTTTGCATTAGCCGCCATCACGGTAATTTCATGTAAATCAAAAAAACTGGTTCAA
>Ga0105237_10002059_pt1 | contig 25540 bp, 22 predicted proteins | sample KBSC24metaG_FD_81520 | JGI IMG/M metagenome (GOLD analysis project Ga0105237, IMG submission 81520) | Corn rhizosphere microbial communities from Kellogg Biological Station, Michigan, USA - KBS C2-4 metaG | ecosystem: Host-associated > Plants > Roots > Rhizosphere > Soil | place: Michigan, USA...
CAATGAAGGACATATAGACATCGATCTCAACAAGTCCTCCTATTTTACCGGCGAGACCGTAACCGCCCACTTCAAGACACCTTCTAGCGGGCGTATGCTGGTGACGATGGAGACAGATAAGGTGGTATCTTATCAATATGTCAATGTAGACAAGCGGGATGCATCTCTCGATCTGCCCCTGACCGCAGACGATCTACCCAATGTATATATCACCGCCACGCTGATCAAGCCGCATGAGCTGTCGGAGATACCGCTGACCGTGGCGCATGGCTATCAATCCGTGAAAGTAGAAGGTAAGGATCGCAAGATGACAGTCGACATTGTCGCTGCCAAGTCCGTGCGGAGTCATACGCATCAGAAAGTAAAGGTCAAGGCTGAGCCCGGCAGCATGGTGACCCTGGCCGCCGTGGATAATGGCGTCCTGCAGATCACGGATTTTGCTACGCCAGATCCTTACGAACATTTTTATACCAAGCGGGCCCTGGAGGTCAATGGTTATGACCTTTATCCCCTGCTCTTCCCGGAAGTAAAACCCAGCCTCAGCAGCACCGGCGGTGACGCAGAGGGGGATATGAAGAAGCGCACCAACCCCATGCCGGCCAAACGGATCAAGATCGTCAGCTATTGGAGCGGTATTGCCAAGACCAACGGCAGCGGCGAGGCCGAGTTCGAATTTGATATACCTCAATTCTCCGGTGAAGTAAGGCTTATGGCTGTAGCGTATAAGAATGAGCAGTTTGGATCGAAAGATGTGGCCATGACCGTGGCAGATCCCATTGTGCTCAGCTCCGCCCTGCCGAGATTTTTGAGCCCGGGTGATACCGTGACCATGCCCGTGACCATCACCAATACTACGTCCAGTTCGACTACAGCCAATGCGCATGTAAAAGTCAGCGGGGCCGTGCGTGTGGCGGGTGAGGATCGTCAATCTGTTTCTGTTCCTGCCAACAGCGAAGGAAGGGCTATTTTCCAAATAGTGGCGCCGCCGGCTATCGGTGTCGGAAAAGTTTCCGTGGAAGTGGCCAGCATGGGTGAGAATTTCACGGACGAGACCGAGATAGGTGTACGCCCATCCGCCCCCTTGCAAAAGATCACCGACGCCGGTGCGGTATCCGGAGGAGCTTCACAGACCCTGAATTGGAATGCCGGCGACTTTATCCCGTCCAGTGTGGATTATCAGCTGATGGTCAGCAGGAACCCTGTCATCGGGCTGTCGAAATATCTCGACTGGCTGGTGGAATATCCTTATGGCTGTACAGAGCAGACTGTATCGGCTGCCTTCCCGCAGCTGTATTATGGGGATATAGCCGACCTGGTGCGGGGCAAAGGGGATGGCAGGATGAAGGCCACCGCAAATTATTATGTGCAGGAAGCCATCCGGAAGATCAAGATGCGTCAGCTGTATAATGGCGCCGTCACGCTCTGGGACAACGAGGATACGGAAAACTGGTGGGCCACTATCTATGCCGCTCACTTCCTCCTGGAGGCGCAAAAGGCCGGCTTTGATGTGGACAAGGGCCTGATCGAGACCATGCTTGGTTATATTAACAGCCGGCTGAAGAACCGGGAGACGATCACCTATCATTATAACAGGGACCAGAACAGGAAGATAGCTCCGAAGGAAGTGGTCTATGGATTATATGTATTGGCGCTGGCGGGTAAGCCCAATGTCAGTGTGATGAACTATTACAAGGCCAATCCTTCTTTGCTAAGCCTGGATTGTAGATACCTGCTGTCGGCCGCCTATGCCTTATCGGGAGATAAGAAGAGCTTTAAGGAATTCCTACCCACGCAGTTTGCGGGAGAAGAGTCCGTGGCCCAGACGGGAGGCAGCTTTTATTCCGACATACGGGACGAGTCGCTGGCTTTGGATGTGCTGGCGGATGTGGATCCTGACAATGCACAGATACCTACGATGGTAAGGCATATCTCCGACAAGTTGAAACAGCGTTCCTGGTTCAGCACGCAGGAGGTGGCTTTTAGCTTCCTGAGTATGGGTAAAGTGGCGAGAAGGGAGGCCGGGTCTACGGCTACGGCGGATATCAAGGTAGATGGCCGGACCGTGGGTTCGATGAATGGGGCGCCGATAAAGCTTGGGTCCGCGGTGTTGAAGGGCGGGTCTGGTGCGCCCAGGGTCGAGATTGCGACAAAGGGCAGCGGCAGGGTCTATTATTACTGGGAGGTGGAAGGGATCAGTGCGACAGGCGCTTATAAGGAAGAGGATAATTATCTGAAAGTGCGGAAGCGTTTCTTCGACAGGAATGGAAGGCCGCTGTCGGGTAATACATTCCATCAGAATGATCTTATCATTGTACAGGTGACATTGGAGAAGAGCTACTCGAGCTGGATCGACAATGTGGTGATCACCGACATGCTGCCGGCTGGTTTTGAGATCGAGAATCCCCGGACCAAGGATATACCTGGTATGGATTGGATCAAGGAGCAGGATGCGCCTACGGCGTTGGATGTGCGGGACGATCGGATCAATTTCTTTGTCAATATGCGGGATAACAGGCAGGTGTATTATTATGCTGTGCGGGCAGTGTCACCGGGTGTGTATCGGATGGGGCCGATAGGGGCGGATGCGATGTATAATGGGGAGTATCATTCGTATAATGGGGCGGGTACGGTGAAGGTGGTGCAGTAGTGAAGCTTGTGCCTAAGTTTTTGGTGCCCGGCCGGCAGGCCGGTGCTAAGAAGAGATTGGTAAAATCCCCTAAAGTGTATATCCGGGATACAGGCATCGTGCATCGATTGTTGAATACCGAATTATGATGCGCTATTAGGGAATCCGGGGGTAGGAGGATCATGGGAAGGGTATGTGATAGAACAGATATATCAGCGTAGGCCTCCAGATGTTGATTTGTTTTTCTACCGTACTCAGGCGGGAGCTGAATGCGACCTGGTGTTGGTAAAGGGGATAACGCCATTGGCATGCATCGAGATTAAATTAAGCAAAGCACCTGTGATCTCAAAAGGATTTTTTAGTTGTGTCGAGGATCTGGAACCCTGGTATAAATATGTTATAACACCGCAGAGTGATACCTTCACGGTCAGGGAGTTGTGGTGACGAGTTTGTATCAATTCTTAAAGGAACTGTTGCCAGGTCTCTCTTAGGCCTCCTTCTCACCCCACAGTTGATGGAATTATTATCTTTATTGGAAAAATGACTTCTTCTATGAGTGATAAAGACTTTAATAAATTGTTGGAGTTGGCACAAAAACAATTACAGGAGAAGATTTCCAAAGAGGAGGCCCTTCGCTCATAAAGTCTATCCTGGTAAGCTATCTCCCGGGAAGCTTCTGGTGGCGTACACTTCGAATTGCAATACGCCTTCTTTTATGGCGGGATCGGCTTCCATTAGTTTTGTGGTTTGTTCGACGTCCGCATTAAAGACACCGACGCCTGCTTTATCACCTTCGCTTCGGATGGGGCAGACGACAGATAAAAGTCCTTCGGCGCGGAGCTGGAAATTCTTTCTGCCATGTTCCCAGATGATTTTCATGGCGTCGGGGCGATTGAAATTAGGGCCCTTGGTGAGGATGACGACGGTGTAAGGTTTGGTGGTCGTCATCATTTGGCGCATGTAGTCGTCGGTAATGGTAGTGCTCATGGATGGGGTATTTTTTACGTAAAATACTCATCTTCCTTATGCCCGTAGGAAAATTTTGACGAATAGACGATTTTGTGAGATCACCCTCTCTTCATACAATACAGCTTGTAGCTCAGATCCAATTCTTCATATACGGTGAACCCCCATTTTTTATACCAGGGGAGATTTCTTTCTACGGAGGTCTCCAGGTAGACGGGTAGATCCTGTTGGTCACATTGGTCCAACAAGGTTTTTAATAGGGTGGAACCAATGCCTTTACGTTGGACATCGGGGGATGTGCCGATGAACCATAGATAGCAGAATGGAGTCTTTGGGTAAAGCTTTTTGATGACGGCCTCGCGCTGCATTGCCTTTCGGATGTTGCGTGGGCCAATACATCGCAGGATGAGCCGGAGGTCCAGCAGGATGGACTGCAGGGAAGTCTTTACTTTATGAGGATATACTATCAGCGCGCAGGCTTGTCCATCGTGGGACAGGTATACGTCTCCAAAAAGCCGGCAATAGTCGAAGGAATATTCCATCAGACGGGTGATCCTTTCCGTGCGGTGATGGTCCTGGGGAATGATATAGTTGACAGACTTGTTGGAGTCAAAACAAAGGGCAAGCATGCGTACTACCTGTTGTTTGTCTTTGGGCTGGGCCTTGAGCATGATGAAGCAAATCTAAAACAAGGTGGGAAAACCCATGAGAAATTCTTCGATCTGCTCGGTGGTGGTCTCGGGATTAATGGATTCCATCTTTACCACATTCTCTTCCGCGTCGTAATAGGCGGAATAGAGGTCGTTGGACACATGGAATTGATGACGATGTGTATCCTGATGCATATTATAGTGCTGGCTTAGATGGGTGATCAGCTGAAAGGCCTCTTCCTGTCCGGAGACCGGGATCCTTTTTAGTTCCCTGATATGTTGAGTTTCCATAAGGGGACTTATGCAAATGTCAGGCCCGGCCTTTCGGCGGGAAAATACTACATTAGATATATGAAATACGCTGCCTTTTTTATAAGCCTATGTCTTTCCACTGCACCGCTCTTTGCGCAGGTAAAAGACTCTGTGGTTGCCGCCATTGTAAGAGAAGAGACGGACAATTCCCAATTGCAAAAGCTGGCTCATGAGCTGTTCGATGTCATCGGTCCCCGGCTGGTGGGCACTCCTCAGATGGAGCAGGCACATGACTGGGCCATCACCAAATACAATAGCTGGGGAATAGCGGCCCGCAATGAAAAATGGGGTGAATGGAGAGGATGGGAGCGGGGTATTTCGCACATCGATATGATCTATCCCCGTGTGAAATCGCTGGAAGGAACGCAATTGGCATGGAGCCCTGGCATGGGGAAGAATACCGTGACGGCCGAGCTGATCATTCTTCCCGACCTGACCGATTCGCTGGCTTATCAGCAATGGCTGCCCAATGTAAAAGGGAAGTTTGTTATGGTCTCGATGTGTCAGCCAACCGGCAGACCGGATTATAACTGGCAGGAGTTTGCCACAAAAGAGTCCTTTGAAAAAATGCGAAAAGAACGTACTGCCCAGACAGATGCCTGGGCGCAACGTATAAAGAAGACAGGCTACACCAACCGTACGCTGCCGGTGGTATTGGAGAATGTCGGTGCGGCGGGTGTCATCACCTCCAACTGGTCGGCTGGTTTTGGCGTCGATAAAATTTTCGGGGCTTATACAAAAAAGGTACCCACTGTAGACATAGCGTTGGAAGATTATGGTCTTCTCTACCGGCTGACCGAGGCTGGCGACAAGCCAAAGATAAGTTTGCATACCGAGTCGAAAGAACGGGGGCCCGTACCTACTTTCAATACCATTGCAGAGATCAAGGGCAGTGAAAAGCCGGACGAATATGTCATCCTCTCTGCCCATTTCGACTCCTGGGATGGCGGCACCGGGGCTACGGACAATGGCACCGGCACCATCACGATGATGGAGGCAATGCGAATCCTGCAAAAAGTATATCCTCATCCCAAACGCACCATCCTGGTCGGACACTGGGGAAGTGAAGAGGAGGGGTTGAATGGCTCCAGGGCTTTTGTGGAAGACCATCCCGAGATCGTACAAAATATCCAGGCCGTCTTCAACCAGGACAATGGTACCGGCAGGGTCGCCAACCTGGCGGGCCAGGGGTTTCTCCATTCCTATGAATATCTCACCCGATGGCTGTCTGCGGTACCTTCCTATATACGCGACACGGTAAAGACTAGTTTTCCGGGCACACCCGGCGGCGGGGGGTCGGACTTTGCGTCTTTTGTCGCTGCCGGTGCGCCGGCATTTTCCCTGAGCTCGCTGAGCTGGTCCTATGGAATGTATACCTGGCATACCAATCGTGACACTTATGACAAAATAGTATTTGACGACCTCCGTAATAACGCTATCCTGGTGGCCGCGCTGGCCTATATGGCCAGTGAGGACCCTGTCCATACGTCCCGGGAGAAAAGTGTGCTTCCCATCAACCCAAATACCGGTCAGCAGGCGCAATGGCCAACACCCGTAAAGCCAACTCGTAGGGGTGGATTGGACAAGTAAAAGTGCGGAAATCGGTCTTGTCCGAAAAATAGACCAATTCCCGCATATCGCTTATGACTGGGGCCTTCGTCGGACCTGCTTTGTCACGGTCAGAACTTCGCCAGAGCTCCATGTATTCGCTCTTTCTCGTTCTTACCCTTCGTACCTCGGGTACGGTCGTAACCTTCGCCAAAGGCTCGGTTATGGACGAACCGCACTCGGCGGTTCCTGTAAGCATATTCTAATGGCATTCCCTTAGCAGGCTAAAAGCCTTCAAAAGCCTGGAATAGCGCGAAAAAATTTATATAAAAAATTAAGCAACAAATTTTAATATTATTAGCAGATATACCCTCCATCTTTGTATTTTTACTTCAAATTCTCTGGCATGAAGCTTTTTGTAGCAGGTTTACCCTCTGACTTTGATGATGTTGATCTGAAAGAAATGTTTGAGCTGTATGGCGTAGTGAATACCGCAAAAGTGGTCGTCGATAGAGAGACGGGAAAAAGTAAAGGCTTTGGTTTTGTAGATATGCCCGATGACCTGGAGGCAAAGGGTGCGATCGAGACCCTGGATGGTGCTGCCATCAGGGGTAAGCAATTGGCCGTAAAAGAGGCGGAAGAACAGTCCAGAGGTGGAGGCGGCGGTGGCGGCTTCAACCGTGGAGGCGGCGGTGGTGGGTTTAACCGCGGCGGTGGCGGCGGTGGCTTCAACCGCGGCGGCGGTGGTGGCGGATTCAATCGCGGCGGCGGTGATGATCGCGGACGTGGACGTGACGACAGGGGGGGTGACCGTGGTGGGGATAGAGGCGGCGACCGTGGTGGAGACAGGGGGGGTGACCGTGGCGGAGATAGAGGCGGCGACCGCGGTGGCTGGCGTCCCGGTGGCGACGATCGTGGCAGGAGATATTAATTTTTATTGCATCACTCTATATACCGGATACCGCAGGTGTGCGGGTTCATAATAAGGCGAGCGCCTGTAGACAAACTCCAACTGAGCATCGGCATTTTGTGAAAAAGTAGGATCGGCTTTCCGCCTGCTGTCGAGGCTGTCCTTTATTTCCGGGTGCTGTTTTAGCCAATCGGCTGCTACGTCCTCCCAACGATAGTTACTATAATATTCTTTCTGCTCCAGGATGGCATCGAAGAAATTCCATGCAAAATATGAGTCTGGGCCTGTAGGCTCCAGCATTTCCACGATGAATCGCTGACAGCGCTGCGAGGTGGGTATCCAATAATCCCCTTTCAGAAAGGAGAGCCGGGCTGTAGCGGCCGACACTTTCACATCCGTATTTTTATGATGCTTCTCATACGCCTCGGGGTATGGCTTGTAGCTGTCGATGTGATAAACTTCTACCGTGATAATTGTATCCTGCGACAATCTCCGCATCTTTACTCCATTCAGGGTCAGCAGGTCGATGACCTCATGCCAGCCTTGCGGAATGAGGTATGCCTGTGGCGACCTTGTCCAGTCGCCGGGTGCAAAATGATCATACAGGCGAACCTCTTTCTCAAAAGGGCGGCTGTGATCATAATATATCCTGGACAAACCCGTCACTTCGCTGGTTTTGTTCCCTATCTCATATCCCTTGAATGGGATTATGTCCCATCGGGAAGAATCTACGCTCCAGCTCAGGGGCCAGCTGGTTTTTGTCCTGTCAGCTGCTATGTTTTGAGTGCGTGCCTGCTGCAGCTCTTTTGCATGGACCGATGCTTGCGCGATCATCACCTCCATCAGGGCGTACGTAGAGAGAACCCTATCCTTGAAGGGCTTTAACATATGGGTTTCGGGCATGAATGCAATGGTATTGAATAAGGAGGCATAGCCGCTGGAATAGCGGGGAGGATCATAAAATGCTTCCCATCCTTTGTCCGGGCTCCCTTCTTCAAAGTTTACATAGGGTGTCATCGGCCATCCTTTTTTCTCCATGGCGCTAAAGAGGGCGGGCCGGAATACGTCGTGTAGAAAGGTCCCCAGCGGACCGCCCAATTTGTTCCACTGACTGGATAGCAGTGTCATGGTATATTGATAATCCGCCCCGTCGCTGACATGATTGTCGATGAGGATGTCGGGGGCTACCCAATGAAATATCTGTGCAAAGGATCTCGCGTTGCGGGTGTCGCATTTGGTAAAATCCCGGTTGAGGTCCAGGTTTTGCGCATTGCCCCGGAAACCATAGCTGACGGGTCCGTTCTGGTTGACCCTGGAAAAAGAGCTTCGATTCAGCGCTCCACCAATATTGTACAGGGGGATGACCGCGAGGGCGATGTTATCCGGCAAGCTTATCTTTTTTGTGACGAGATCCCTTAGCAGCAGCATGCTGGCGTCTACTCCATCCGGCTCCCCAGGATGAATGCCGTTGTTGATAAGGAGGATGACCTTATGTTGTTTCCGCCATATGGCCGGGTCAGCTGACCCATCATTGGAGTATAGTAGAAGATGATAGGGGTAGCCTGCATCGCTCATGCCCATGGTCCTGATGGACAGGCGGGGAGACAACTGGTCCAGCTGCTTGTAGAAATCGATGCATTCGAAGTATGTGGCTGTCTGCCGGCCTCCGGATCTTTCAAAGGGGGTTTGTACGGGTGTCTGCGCGGACACTTCCAGGACGGACAGCAGGCTTATGACATATAAAAGATATTTCATGTAATTGGTTCGTTGTCATAAAAATAGCCTACTGCCTTGTGAAAAGTCGCTTTTGACCAATATATTTAAGCATAATAAACTCCTTTCATGATCATTTTGAAAATATTGGGCGATGTGCTGGAGACATATGCTAACGAGAATAATCTGCAGGAGGAGAGCAAGAAGACATATGTAAAATATCTCATTTGATTAATATGTTCTATCTTTAAAAATCTCGAAGCCACCTGATCCATGCTCTAAAGATTGTAATTTCTTAATCTTTAAACTATAAATCATGGAACCATCTAACATTGCACAGGCTACCCAGCCAAGCTCCGGCTTCAACTTCAGAGACTTTTTATCCTTCCGTACCATGATCACTTTACAGATAATCCAGATCGTCTATGCGGTGGTTGCCGCACTGATCACCCTCGCCAGCCTTGCCACCATGTTCCGCGGACACAGTAACGATGGGTTTGGAGAATTGGGAGGAGGGGGCTTTGGAGGGGGCGGCCTCAGTCCATTCAGCCTGTTGGGCGGAGGCGGATTTTTCGGAGGGTTGATCATGCTTGTCGTCGGCAATGTTGCCTGGAGGATCTGGTGCGAGCTTGTCATTATCTTTTTCCGGATCAATAAGACCTTGAACAATATAGAAGTAAATACCAAGGTATAGGCTGCCGTCTGGAGGACCTGCCTGGAACTGAAAAAGCATCCCATTGGGATGCTTTTTCTATAAAGAATTGATAGATAGCTTATTTGGCAGCCCCGAGGGAGTTGATCTTGCGAGCCAGCTTGCTCTTCAGGTTAGCAGCCTTATTCTTGTGAATAACGCCTTTTTTAGCCAGCTTGTCGATCATGGAGGCTATTTCAGGCAGCTTTTCGCCGGCTTCCTTTTGCCCCTTGATCTCTTTCAGGTCACGGATCGCATTACGGGTGGTCTTGCCATAGTAGCGATTACGATCCCTGCGCTTGGTGGCTTGCCTTACATCTTTTTTGGTTGCCTTATGATTTGCCATTACTCGACATTTTTAGGACGGCAAAGGTACGCCCGGGTAACGAAAATACCAAAATAAAAGGGGTTTTTTCGGAAAAAGGCTTTTCTGGGTACTTGGGGGGAAGCCGGGCCGTTGTAGAGGGGCGCCGGACCGAAGAGAAGAAAGGGCGGGGATCGATGGGCGGGAGGCCTTGCCGGACTGGAGCCATGGGTGGGCTCGAACCAATGGCGGGCGGCTACAAGGTTAAAAACAAGAGAAAAGGGTGAGCTGGGATAGGGAAATGACGGATTTTGAACGATATTTGTAGGCCAAAAACGAACCAAGCGTTCGTCATCTGAAGGACATTCGCGGCTAAGAAGCCGCAGGATGCGGCTCGTCCGAGGGACAGACATTAGCGGTTTTAACATAATGCTTTAACCAGCACTTTTCTATGAAGGACTTTTCGTTTATAACTAATTCTCATCCCTCTTATATCGAGGGTTTATACCAGGACTATGTAAAGAATCCCGATACAGTAGATCCTGAATTCAGGAAATTTTTTGAAGGTTTTGACTTTGCCGTAACCCAGGGAAAAACCAGCAATGGCGTCAACGGTTCCGCCAATGGTACTTACACTGCAGCAAGTCCCAAGAGTGCCGAAGGCGCATATACGACCACGGATGGTGTGGATTGGAAAAAGGAATTAGGCGCCTATCGCCTGATCCTGGGCTATCGTAATAAGGGGCATCTGCTGGCCAAGACGAACCCTATCCGTCCCCGGAAGGATCGCGGCGCCAACCTCGATCTGACTTTTTACGGATTTACCGAAGAGGACCTGGATAAGAATTTCTTCGCGGGCAATCTCATCGGATTGGGCACCACCACCCTCCGGAAGATATTGCAGCACCTGCAGAATTGTTATGCTTCCCATGTAGGCATCGAATTCAAATATATCAGCGAGCAAAAGAAGATCGACTGGCTCACCAATGAAATGGAGAAGAAATTCCTGAACCCTATTCCCCTGGATAAAAAGAAACGTATCCTGGAGAAGCTCAGTGAAGGGGTGATGTTTGAAAAATTCCTCCATACCAAATACATCGGGCAAAAGAGATTCTCCCTGGAAGGCGGTGAAACGACCATTCCCGCCCTGGATACGATCATCAATACTGCCGCCGATCATGGCGTGCAGGAAGTGGTCATCGGTATGGCGCATCGCGGGCGTCTCAATATCCTGGCCAATATCATGGGCAAGACATACGAACAGATATTCAGTGAATTTGAGGGCACGGCCAAGATGGACCAGACCATGGGCAGCGGGGATGTGAAATATCACATGGGTTATGGCAGCGAAGTGCAGACGGACACCAACAAGACCGTTCACCTCAAGCTGATGCCCAACCCTTCTCACCTGGAGGCTGTTGACCCCGTTGTCGTTGGTTTTGCAAGGGCCAAGGCGGACGTTATGTACGCCAGCGATTATGACAAGATCCTTCCCATCCTTATACATGGCGACGCATCCGTAGCCGGTCAGGGCATCGTATACGAAGTCCTGCAGATGAGCGAGCTGAAGGGATATAATACGGGCGGCACCATACACTTCGTCATCAATAACCAGATCGGCTTTACCACCGACTTTGACGACGCCCGGAGCTCCGACTATTGTACATCCCTGGCGGCGGCCGTCCATGCGCCCGTGCTCCACGTGAATGGCGATGATGCGGAAGCTGTGGTAAAATGCGCTGAAATCGCCACCCGCTATCGTCAGGAATTCAACATGGATATCTTTATCGATATGGTGTGCTATCGCCGTCACGGACATAACGAAGGCGACGATCCGAAATTCACCCAGCCGCATCTTTATGCGCTCATCGACCAGCATCCCAATCCCCGGGAAGTGTATACGCAGTTCCTTCTCGAAAATGGAGAATCCGATGCCAAGGACCTGGCCAAGGAGATGGAAAAGAAATTCTGGGCTGACCTGCAGGAAAGGCTCGACGAGGTAAAACAACATCCTCTACCCTATCACTATCAGCAACCCGAGGTTTGGTGGCGCAGTCTGCGAAAGGCTACTGCAACGGACTTCGAGCAATCGCCCGTTACCGCGGTCAGCGAGGCGGATTTCCGGAAGGTATTCGACGCTATTATGAAGTGGCCGGAGGATTTCAAGCCCCTCCGCAAAGTGGAAAAAATATTACAGGATAAGGTCAAGCTTTTCTCCGAGGAAGGCAAGGTGGATTGGGCCACCGGCGAGCTGCTGGCCTACGGCAGTCTTCTGCTGGATGGAAAGGATGTACGTATGAGCGGGCAGGACGTTCAGCGAGGGACCTTCTCTCACCGTCATGCTGTTCTGAGGGATGAGAACAACGACCAGTCCTACAATCGTCTGAGCAGGCTGCCCGATGCCAAAGGACAATTCCGCATCTACAACTCGTTGCTCAGCGAATATGGCGTGCTGGGTTTTGAATATGGCTATGCGCTGGCCAACCCCAATGCTCTCGTATTGTGGGAGGCTCAGTTCGGGGACTTCAGTAATGGAGCCCAGACCATGATCGACCAGTTCATCTCTGCCGCCGAACAAAAATGGCAGCGTATGAATGGCGTCACCCTGCTGCTGCCGCATGGATATGAGGGGCAGGGTCCCGAGCATAGCAGCGCCCGTATGGAAAGGTTTCTTCAAATGTGCGCCGAGCTGAATATCGTGGTCACCAATGTTACGACGGCCGCCAATCTTTTCCATGCCTTCAGAAGGCAATTGGCCTGGCCTTTCCGTAAACCACTGATAAATTTCTCGCCGAAGGCCAATCTCCGTCATCCGGGTACGTACTCGAAGATGGAAGAATTTACTTCCGGCGGATTCAAAGAAGTGATAGACGATGTCTTTGTAGATGATGCCAATCACGTGAAGAAGGTGCTTTTCTGCAGCGGCAAGGTTTATTTCGACCTGGCTGAACGTCAGCAGAAAGAAAATCGCAAGGACGTCGCCATTGTCCGGCTGGAGCAGCTGTATCCTCTGCCCCTGACGCAGCTGGAAACGCTGTATAAGAAATACAGTCAGGCAGCTACCTGGTTCTGGGTACAGGAAGAGCCTCTGAATATGGGCGCCGCCAGCTTCCTGCAGATGAACCTGAAGACTATCAACTATGGGGTCATCAGCCGTCAGCCCAGCGCGGCTACGGCTACGGGTTATTCCAAAGTGCATGCACAGGAGCAGGCAGAGATCATCGAGACGGCATTTAGCATTTGATTAGATATTATTTTATATAAACAACACACTCCCCCGGCGGGGAGAAGGAGGATTAAATGATCGATATAAAAGTTCCGGCAGTAGGTGAATCAATCAGCGAAGTGACCCTGGTAAAATGGCTCAAACAGGCAGGCGCATACGTAGAAAGGGATGAAGTGATCGCGGAATTGGAAAGTGAGAAGGCTACGTTCGAAGTCAATGCTGAACAGGCAGGTGTTCTCAAGCCCATCGGCAAAGAAGGTGATACATTGAAGATAGGAGACGTGGTGGCGCAGATAGATGAATCCGCAGCTAAGCCTTCGTCAAATGGGAGTGCGCCCGTAGTAACTTCTCAGAAAACTACTTCTGTTAAGGAAGAAGTTAAGCCTGCCGCACAGGCTCCCGTTACGGCCATATCCAATGATATTAAAGCAACTCCTGTCGCTGCCGCGATCATTTCCGATAAAAAGATCGACGCCGGGTCCATCACTCCTTCCGGGATTGGGGGCAAGATACTCAAACATGATGTACTGGAAGCATTGGCTCATCCCGGTCGCACCCCCGGAAAGGAGCTCTTTACCCGCACGGAGAAACGCGAGAAGATGAGCAATCTCCGTAAGACCGTCTCCCGCCGTCTGGTAGAAGCCAAGAATACAACGGCCATGCTCACCACCTTCAATGAGGTGGATATGAGCGCCGTCATGGCCCTTCGTACAAAATATAAAGACAAGTTCAAGGAGAAGCACGGGGTCAACCTGGGCTTTATGAGCTTTTTTACCAAGGCCACCTGTTATGCCCTGCAGGAATGGCCGGCCGTCAATGCCTATATCGACGGAGAAGAGTTGGTCTATCATGACTATTGCGATATATCTATCGCCGTCAGCGCGCCTAAGGGACTGGTGGTACCCGTGATCCGCAATGCCGAAAGCCTCAGCATGGCGGACATCGAAAAGAAAGTTGTGGAGCTGGCTACCAAGGCGCGTGACAACAAGCTCAGCATGGAAGAAATGCAGGGGGGTACTTTTACCATCACCAATGGCGGTGTATTCGGCAGCCTGATGTCGACGCCTATTATCAATATACCACAGTCCGCCATCCTGGGAATGCACAAGATCGAAGAACGTGCCGTGGTCGTGAACGGCCAGATCGTGGTACGTCCCATGATGTACCTAGCGGTGAGCTATGATCACCGTATCATTGACGGTCGTGAGTCTGTCAGCTTCCTGGTAAGAATAAAGGAACTGCTTGAAAACCCCGATCAGCTGCTGTTCGGGAAAGATCCAGTGAAAGCTTTGTTGGAACTTTAAGCCGAGCCGGCTTAGTCCGCAAGGACAGACATTAGCGTTTTGCGGGTATTCGCTAATTTTTGTAAAGCGAATACCCGGCATATAAACGTGAAATTCGATAACCAACTTCGTTACGCAAGCACTATCATTGCCGCCTTCCAGGGGGAGACGCCTCTGCACGTATGGTTAAAGGACTTTTTCCGCCAGCATAAACAAATGGGTTCCCGCGACCGGAAGACCGTGGCGGGGCTTGTTTATGGATATTACCGGCTGGGACATTCTGCGAGAGAAATGACCGTGGAGGATCGCATCCTGCTGGGGCTTTTCTTTACGAGTGAGGGGCCCGGAGAGTTCCTGGAGCATTTCCGACCGGAATGGAATCAACAGACAGCCCGGCCTTTGGAGGAAAAGATAAACCTGGTCGAGGGGTTTGATCCTGCCGATATCTTTCCGTGGAAGAACGAGCTTTCGGAAGGCGTTGACCATTATGAATTTTGTCTTTCCTTTCTTCGTCAGCCTGATCTTTTCCTTCGTATACGTCCGGGGTATGAGCAGCAGGTGGTGCAGCGAGTGGGGCAGGGGTTTATCCCGCCATCGACGATCCGGCTGCCCAATGGCACCAAGGTCGAGGAGTTGTTCACGCCGGACAGGGAAGTGGTAATACAGGATTATAGTTCTCAGCGGGTGGCTGAGTTTTTGTGGGCCGGCGTTGCGGATGCCCCCCAAAAATTTTGGGATACCTGTGCGGCCAGCGGCGGCAAGGCTATACTTGTCCATGATCTATATCCGGGCGTGGATATAGCTGTATCAGACATACGCGAATCCATTCTCCGTAATTTGCAGCAGCGTTTTAACCAGGCGGGGATAAAAGATTATCATTCTTTTGTCGCGGACCTTTCCAAGCCCGACCCCTGGATGCCGGCCGAGCGAATGGATCTTGTACTCACCGATGTGCCCTGTACGGGCAGCGGTACCTGGAGCCGAACACCTGAAGAGCTTTATTTTTTCAATCCCAAAAAAATACTCGACTACCAGTCCACACAAAAAAGCATTCTCTCCAATGTCATTTCCAGCCTAACTCCCGGGGCTGTTCTCGTATACTGTACGTGCTCTGTATTCAAAAAAGAAAATGAAGATATGACTGCCTTTATTCGCGCTCATCAGTTTGGTCTGAAGCAGGAGAGGGCGGAAGTGTTGAAGGGATATGATCAAAAGGCGGACACGATGTATGCGGCCAGATTTGTAGCGTGAGGCCGGGGCAGGGTTGCCAGGTTAATTGTGGTCCACTAATGTCATGGTGACCTCGAACCCGATCTTGTACGCGCTCTGCCCATTGAGGGTCCGGGGCTGAAGTTCCCAGAGAGCTGTATGTCTGTAGACCAGCCCTATATGTTTGGCATATGTCTCCGACCAATAGGTCTTTGAAGCAAACAGGGTGTCCGTGATGATGGGAAGGTGGACCGAATCGTCAGCCTGTAACACCGTCAGGGTGCTGTCGTATGTATTTCCACCAGCTGTAAATGGCTGATCGACATTTAAGTAGGTATAAGTCCATGCGTTGAGATAGGTATTTGTCGACGCACTGAAATCAAAGTAGTCCTGGTAGGGGTTGTCGGGGAGATAGCTATTGCCATTCCAGGTAAAGGAGTCCTGCATGGGGGCGGCCAATTTGATAAAGCGCAGATTGTTCTCTTGCTCTTCTATTGACTGGGAAAAGGCGGAGACCGTCTTTGTCTCCGAGGCTGTCCAGACAGTGGGTCCCGAAGCCGGGCTGAGATACCGGACCACCACCCAGGAGGTATGTCCCGCATTGTCCACAAAGGAATGTTCCACTGAGTCTTTGGCCAGATACTGGGTTAGCGTGTCCAGCTGTCCGTAATAATAGAAATTCAGGGAATCGAGTTGGTAAATGGCGTATTTGCCTACCTCCAGGGGGAGATAATAATTGGTCAATGGATTGCTGGGATAGTTGTATAGCGTTCTTTTACAGCCAATTGCGGTTAGCACGATTATAAGGGCAGCAGCACCGGTCAGGCGAAAATGTTTCATTGAAACGCTATTAGTCATTAATCGTATGTCTGAGGCCTTCGTCGGACCTGCTTCGACACGGTCCTTCTTGGTCGGGACCTTTCGGTCCTGGACAACGAACCGGGGTTCATTTGGATTAACGCGTTGAAAACTATTTTATTGCTGTGCACTTCTCTGTATGATACCCCCGCCGATGACCTCATCTCCTTCATAAAATACCGCGCTCTGGCCGGGAGCGATGCCCTTGGCCTTGTCATAAAACCGGATATTCAATTTATCTCCGTCGGGGTAGAGATTGCTCAGCGTGCCTGGATCCTTATAGCGTATTTTCGTCAAGGCTTCCATGCCGGGAGTGATGGATTCATACTTCATCAGGTTCAGCTTGCCTACTACCATTTCCTGTTCGTCGAGATCGGATTCATCACCCAGCACCACGGTATTGGTCTCGGGGCGGATAGCCGTCACGTATACGGGTTTACCGAATGTTATATCCAGGCCTTTACGCTGCCCCACCGTATAAAAAGGGTATCCTTTATGCTGTCCCAATATCTGTCCGTGCTTGTCGACGAAGTTGCCGCCTGCTACTTTTTCTTCCAGGCCTTCCACCCTGCGCTTGAGAAATCCGCGGTAATCATTGTCCGGCACAAAACAGATCTCATAGCTTTCGCTCTTTGTCGCCAGCTCCGGATAGCCATAACCGAGAGCCATCTGGCGTATCTCCGTCTTGCGATAAGGACCCAACGGCAGAAGCGTCCTGCTCAGGAGATCCTGCTGAAGGCCCCACAGCACGTAGCTTTGATCCTTTGTCTCATCCAATCCTTTGGCAACGGTATAACGCCCATTGTCATGACGACGAATATTGCCATAATGTCCTGTAGCAATAAACTCACAGTCCATCGCATCCGCCCGTTTGAGCAGGGCCCGCCATTTGATATGTGTATTGCAGAGTACACAGGGATTCGGCGTTCTGCCTGCCATATACTCCTCTACAAAATTGTCGATGACAAAGTCTCCAAACTCTTCCCGGATGTCCAGCACAAAATGCGGGAACCCATGCTGCACTGCCGCCATTCGCGCATCATTGAAGCTATCCAGGTTACAACAGCCCGTCTCTTTCTTCGAAGCGCCGGCGCTGGCATAATCCCATGTCTTCATCGTGATACCCACCACTTCATACCCCTGGTCGTGCAGCATGAGAGCCGTAACGGTACTGTCAATACCGCCACTCATCGCTACCAGGACTTTTCCTTTACGGCTCATAAAAAATGAAATTAGGACCGCAAATTTACGAAAAAGCCCTGAGCTGTGCGTCATGAACTTTAAGCCCCTAGAGGCCAGCGCTGTACTGCACTTCCATTTCTCCATCCTGCACCAGCAGGTCCTTCCAGTTCGGGCCGGCGGCAATGTGCACAACATACACGAGTGATTGATTCTGAGACACTTCCTTTACCCAGCCAATCGAATAGTCATAGTAGACGCTCTTTACCAGGTCCCGCACTTCCTTTGGCAGATTGCTTTCACTGTATTCTTTTATACTATACAGCCAATTGCCTTTACGGTCGAACACCGACTTGCACCGGATGGCGCCTTCCGAGAATTCAGCGAGATAGCCCGCGTCCAATTTGAACCAGCTCTCGTCCCTTCCCGCTCCATATTTTTTCCAGAACTCCCGGGCAGCCTTTATCGCCGCACGATCTGACCCCAGGCCTCGCGCACTTACCAATATGTCATTACTCATCTGAGCATGCGAGACAAAATAAAAACAGGTGATCACCAGGATTGAAATAAATTTCTTCATAATCATACATTTTAATAATGTAAAACTAAATCGCATCCGCGGGCAGCTACAGCCAAAATCAGCCGTCGGCGGCTAATGGCGGTGAACTGGTATGATTGAGTGAGCAATCGGAAAACGCTAAGATCTGAAAGGCTGCAATTTTTTTAAAAGACTTTCCTTACGGCTGCGTGAGACATTGATGGAAGCATTGTCCGACATGACAAGATAGCCTCCTTCCCCTTTTACATATTTGCTGATCTCATTGAGATTGACAAGACTGGAATGATGTACGCGAAGAAATGAATGATCTTCCAGCAATTCTTCGATCTCCTTTAATGTGCGGGAGGCCACGACCTTCTGATGGTCCTTTAATGTGAGGACGGTATAGTTGCTGTCGGAAGTACAATAGAGTATGCTGTCTACCGTCACCATTTGCAAGCCTTCCATCGTAGGAATGGCTATCTTATGAAATTGATGCGTAGGATTTTGCAGCTTGAAAAGAAGTATATCTATCTGCTGAGGGAAGAGAAGACGCTGCTCCGCCTTTTGGACGGACCGCTGCAGCTCCTCTCTGTCGATGGGTTTTAAAAGATAGTCCAGGGCGCTGAAGCGAATGGCCTTTATGGCATACTGATCGTAACTGGTTGTAAATATCAGCTGCAGCGGCAGCTCCTTTATTCTTTCCAACAGCTCAAAGCCATTCATGCGAGGCATCTCGATATCGAGGAATAGCAGCTGCGGGCGTTCCTCCCGGATAGCCATTAATGCATCCGACCCCGAATGATAGCTGCCTGTCACCGTTACCTGCGGGCAATACCGCTCCAGCAAAATAGAGAGCGCTTCGCAGCAATAAGGTTCATCATCGACAATCATGGCCTTGATCATATGAATGATTTTCTTGGGTGTTGTTAAACAGGGGCGCTGGCCGTGATCCTTATCTTCAGGATCACTTTGGTGCCTGCGGGCTGTCCGTCCTCATCATAGAGATCTTCAATATCGAAATAATGACCGGGTGAGCCATTGCCCGTCAATAAGTTCAGTCTTTCGGCTGTGATCTGCAGCCCCATTGACTTGTGTTTCTGCGCCGACTTGCTTTTTAACATTCCTGCCCGCCGGCGACCCACGCCATTATCCTGGATGATACAGGTCAATATATCGTTGTCCGCATGCAGCTCGATGGTCAGAAGCCCTCTCTCTGTCTTGTGCATCAAACCATGCCAGACGGCGTTCTCCACAAAGGGTTGCAGGAGTAGAGGGGGAATGTAGATATCACCTATGTCCAGCTCGTCATCCTGTACAATGGCGTAGTCGAATGCATCCTTGAAACGCAGCTTTTCCATGTCTAAATACAGCTGCAATACTTCCAGCTCTTCGGCCAGAGAGATAACGGAGTGCCTGGAATGGTTCATGATCATCCGCATGAGCCGGGAGAATTTTGTCAGATAGTCGGAGGCGGCTTCTGTTTCATGCCCCAGTATAAACCGATTGATCGCGTTCAGGCAGTTGAATATAAAATGAGGGTTCATCTGGCTGCGCAGCGCTTGTATCTCCAGCTCTTTGGCGCGTTGCTGGAGAGCGGCCTTTGCTTTTTCGCCTTCCAGGCGGTGTATCTCCAGCTCGTTCTCGGCGCGCTGGCGCAGATGCGCTTCATTCTTTCTTTTCAACAGGATATACCGGGAAAAGATAAAGCCAATGAGCAGCAGCGCTATGATGCCACCGATCAACATCTTTTTTGTGGCCAGGGTTTCCCGGAGACAGACTTCCTGCAATTGTTTCTCCTTGCTCAGCAGGGCGATCTGCTGTTCGAAGGCGTAGGAGGCAAACTTGCCTTTTAGCTGCTCGTTGTTCACGCTGTCCTTCATGGCATTGTAGCGCCGGTAGTATGCATAGGCGCTGTCCGTCCTGCCACTCCTGTCGTGGATAGAATACAGGATCTGGCAGTTGTCGCGGATAAATTGCCGGGCTTTGAACTGTTCTGCGATGGCGAGGCTTTCGTTGGCATACCTGAATGCGTCTTTGTCTTTCCCCAGTTTTGCACTGGCCAGGGAAAGGTCTTTCAAAACACGCATGATCTGGTTCCTGTCGTTGAGCTGGCGTTGGAAGACCAGGCTTTTTTCAAAGTAAGACAGGGCTTCCCGGCTTTTGTCCTGTTCGAGGAAATATTCTCCTTTGCTGACGAGCCAGGTCCTCAGGAGCGAAGGGGTCAGGGAGGCCGGATCAAAGGTATTGTAGTAATACAGGGCAGAGTCGAATTGATGCTGATGGCTTAGCAGCTCGGCATAGGTCATGATCCGCCATGCATAAAAAGTCTGCGGCTGGTTCAGGTGGAACCCCGTGTAAAAGTATTTTTTGGCGGTGTCATAGTCATCTATCTGCATGAAGAGCTCTGCCAGCTCAAAATATTCGCTGGCTATATGTTCAGGGAGATGGGCATCCTCGGCTGTTTGTATACAACGGCGATATATTTCGAAAGCCTTCTCGTAATTGCCGCTTTCCCGGTAAGCGCAGCCGATGAGGGAAAGGTTCTTGATGACGCCGGTGATGTCACCTGCCCTTTGGGCATAATCCTGCCCACGCTGCAGGTAATGGATGGCCTCTTCAAACCGGCTCTGTGCGAAGATGGCGAATCCCAGGGCATAATAAGCCAGGGAGATATGGTCCTTATCGGGGGTGCGGTCAAACCAATTCAGGGCTTCCCGCGCCTGTCCTTCGCTGAGAATGAAATTGTTGGTAAAGTTGAGGGTATACAGGGATTTGCAGGCAGTGGCCATGGCGATGCCATGGATATCGTTTGCCTGCCGGGCTTCTTCCAGGGCCCGGTCTGCATACCAGCCGGAGGAGTCCATCCAGCGACCGGAGCAGTACTCGTAATGCTGTACCAGACTGTCAATCCTTTGTTTGACTTTGGACATTTCCGGCTGTGCCTGGATGGCGAGGCGGCAAGCGACAAAAAATATGATAAGCAATGACTTTCGCACCTTTAAAGTTAGGGAAAGGTTGGCGGATAAAGGAACCGTCTGTCCCTGGAATTGAGCCGTTGGCGGGGATGAGGAGCGGTTGGAGGGGGTGATTGAGTGGTTGGGGGAGCCAGGTAGGCTATTTCGATTGAGCGGACCTGAAGGTCCGGCTGTTGAGGGCTAATGATGGCCTTTCAGGCGTCTTCGCTGTGCGAAGACAGGGGAAAACTTCTCCTGTCAGCCAGTGGTAAATAATGTAAATTGCCGTTTCAAATCTACCATTATGATAAAGCTACAAGTAATAGGGAATTTAGGTAAGGATTGTGTCACCAATACCGTGAATGGGAAAAATGTGATCAATTTCAACGTGGCACATACCGAGAAATTCCGTGATGCCCAAGGCAATCAGAAGGATAAGACCATTTGGGTAGAATGCGCCTATTGGACAGACCGTACGGGTATCGCTCCCTATCTTAAAAAAGGAACACAAGTATACGCTGAAGGAACGCCTGAAGTAAGGACCTATCCAAAGAACGACGGGACGACCGGGGTGTCTTTGACCTTACGTGTACAGAACGTTCAGCTGCTGGGCAGCCGTGGATCGGAAGGTGGCGGCGGTTCCGAGGGAGGCTATGCTTCCCAGGGCGCATCCACTTCCCGCGTGCCTTCACCGGGGGATATTACCGAGCCCATCGATGATCTGCCGTTCTAAAATGAATTCGTATTTTCGGGAACCCCAGCCTAGCGGCTGGGGTTTTTTATGAATAATACAGCATCCGCAACAATGACGCCGTCCGCTCCTTTATTGCTGATAGCCATATAGTTATCTTTCCCTGCCTCCAATGGATATTTCCCGCATTCCATCCATTCTCCCGAGGTCTGGCCTTCCACCTGAAGTTTTCCGGTAGGAATGCCTGTTTCCGCGATCTTTCCATTGGTGGATACAATGATGGTAGTGTTCTGGCTGGCGTTTTGAACCTTGGGGACGTAAATATATAAGGTATAGGTTCCGGAAGCAGTCACCGGAATGTTGAAACGCACCTGCCGGAAGGAATGGTCCTTATGTTCATCCGTCAACCTGGAAAAGCCGTAGCTATCATGTTTCTCCCGGATCCATTCTCCTTCCACCGTCACCCCCGTGGTATCGTCATTGTCGAGCAGTATTTCCGGCGTGCTGCCATCCGCCAGGGGATCATTCCGGAGGGTATCCCGTATAGCGGCTGCATCCACTTCCTGGACGGGGATATGATGATCGATGGCCAATGCAGCGGCAATGGCGGAAGACTGCCCCAGCTCCATAAAGACCGGCTCCATGCGAATAGAGCCATAAGCGATGTGGCTGGCCGAGAGACAGACCGGCACCACCAGGTTGCGGCATTCCTCTGCTTTTGGCACCAGCGCCCGGTAGGAAATTGGATAGGGAGGGAATCCCCCGACCTGTACGTCGCCTTCATTCTTTACCATTCCATTTACGACAATGCGTTGGCAGTTATGTGAGTCCATCGTATAAGCTGCCAGGCCGACGCCGTCCGTCACCGTAGTCCGTCCTTCACAGTTGGCCTGCGTCATGATATAGGCTCCCTGCATCCTTCTTGCTTCCCGTACGTATAGCTGCGGGGTCCAGTGATCGTTGTCAGTGTATTCATCCTTTGGATAGCCCCAATTCCGCATCTGGATCTGCAAATGGTGAGGCATGCGCTGGTCGTGGCCGATGAAATACAGGAGTCCCTTTGTATAGACCGTATGTTCCTGTGCGATATTTTTTCGTCTGTCATAATCCGCCTCGGGATAGTCGTAGTTCATGCCAATCATATCCGTGGAAATAGGGCCGTTGTTGTTGATATCTGTTTTGTGATTTGGCAGCAGGTCGAATTTGAGGAATCCCCGGAGGTCTTCCGCGGGCTTTTTTTCCAGGAGGCGCAGCAGCAGCTCATAACGGGTGGAATCATATCCCGCGGGCCGGGTGACAGGGATGCGGTTGTACGGGTCATTGGTAAGACATATCCGATAATTGTAGCTCTGTACTCTTTTGTCGCCCCCGCCCTGCTGTTCCGGTGGTTCGGAGCTGATGCCCCATAAGAGACCGCTAGAGGGATCTCCCGGTGTCCTGTAGGGGTCGATACCATCGGGGAACTGGTGTTTGTCCCTTAACTGGATGCCGTTGTAGGTCTCGTTATACAGCGTGTTGGCTTCACGACCCACCGTGTAGGAGACGCCTGCCCGCGCCATGAGGTCGCCTTCATAGCTGCAGTCGATGAAAATTTTTGCTTTGATGGTGCGTGAGGAGAGGGCTTTGGCTGGGCCGGACGGCTGTCGGGAGATGGCTTTAGCCGGGCCCGACGGCTCCAGGGTAATGGAAGTAATGATGGCTGCCTGTTTTGTGGCCCTGACGATGTGATGATCATAAAGGACTTTCAAATGGGCCTGGTACATATATTGTTTAAAGACGAGCTCTGCCACGTGCGGCTCGAAGATCCACTGTTCGAATCTACCGTAATACTGTCCCACGCGGCGATAGAAATCAAGCGAGAGACCTTTGATCGCATATTTATTACCGATGTCGGTATAGCCCAATCCGCCGGAGCTCAGCCCGCCCAGGCGATGGCCGGGCTCTATGAGCAGGACTTTTTTGTGCATTCGGGCCGCGGTATAGGCTGCGATGACACCGGCGGAGGTACCGCCGTATACGCAAATGTCGTAATCTGTCTGGGCGAAGCTGCGACCGGCAAGACAGAAGATAAGGATTGATAAGATCGTGCGCATATTACTGACCGTGATTTTTATCGTGCGTCGTTGAAAGCAGATGTTCTACTTCTGTCCGGCTGACTGGTTTATGTTGGTTGTCTATGTCGATGACATAAAGATATCCCTTCCTTGCAGGCGTGGACAGCCAGGCGCTGACCAGGTTTAGCTGCTCGCTCATGAGGGGATGTCCGGTGGTGGGGTTCCACAGCTCCTTCGCACACAGGCAGCCCATCGTAGGTGTCAGGGGGTAGAAGGGCCTGGCTTTAAAGAATTCGGGGTCGATGGTCGTGCCATGGGCGATGATCTCCGTCCGGCCGATGCGGCCTGCTGCCCAGGCTTCCAACATGGGTGTGTAGTTTTGCCAGTCGGATGGAAAAAGCTGCAGATAAATTTGTAGTGAATCGAGAGGCTGGACTGTTCCTGTGTCCTGGTGAAAATATTTTTCCCAGGTGTTTTCGAAGGGCATCAGCAATTGAATATTTGGCGTGGGACCTATAAAGCCTGTGCGTGAGATATCCGTTCCCTGGATGCTGTAAACCCCCTGGGGTGTGCTGCCATTGGTAATGAAATAAGGGAGATCGGAACCGCTGCGGGCCAGCTGTTGGAATACCTGTATCCTGCCCTGGGCGTCTTTGATGAATTGGCCATCTTCACCCTGGATGACCGCCATCCCGGGATAATCCCTGTCCCAGCGCTGGAAGGAATAGATGGTTTTTTGTCCTTTGGTGCGCTGATATGCAAAAAGAGAGGACAGGTCGGGGTGGCTGGTGCGGATACACCGGGTGTGATAGCTGAGATAGTCGGCGAGCTCGTGGAGGAGGGGTAATGAATCGTATTCCGGGAATTTTTCCACCATCCTAATCTTTAATGTATTGCTGTTGCCTATGCTGGTGTCGATGCGATACAAGTAAGCAGCGCAGAGGGAGAATAATTTGGGATCCGAGCTGCTGTCGAGGATGGACTGTATTTGTCCGGCGTATTGCTGTGGGGCTACGGCGTATACGGCTTCGAGAAAGGCTTTTTTTGTATCATAGGAGAGGTCGAGGTAGTGATGGAACAGTGTGTCGAAACCTGCCGCCACTTGGGGGGAATAGATAAGAAACTGGGAGATGGCCCAGCATGAGGACATATATTTATCCTCGGAATTGCTGTCCAGCGGGAGGCTCATATTGGATCCCGTGATACGTTGCCGCAAATCCTGTTCCAAGGCCACCCGCTTTTGATACAATACTGATTGCGAATAAATATCTTCCCTGGTTGTCTGAGCGGCGGCGCCTTGTGTCAATACGATCAATAGTCCTGCCGCCAACATGTGCTTCATGCTATTCATACTGTAAATCTAAAAAAACCCTTAATTTCAGGACCTCATTTTCTGAGAATACTCATTATTGGACCACACAAAATTTTCAACATGAAGAAACTGACATTACCATTGCTTGGCCTATCCGCCCTTATGATGCTTGCCTCCTGCGGCAGCCAGCAGGGGTCGGGGGACACACAGGATTCCACTACAAAGAAAAATGATTCGACAGCCACCTCTGTTGCCAAGAATTGGAAGATAGGCGTTCAATTATGGACATTCCATTATGTCTCCTTTGATACAGCGCTTGCCAAGGCGGACAGCGCAGGCGTCAAGTATCTTGAAGCTTTTCCCGGCCAGCGGTTGGGAGCCGGCATGAAGGGAACCTTCGGACCCAACATGACCCCTGAAGAGAAAGCAAAGGTCAAGCAGCTGCTGCAGAGTCATGGACTTACCATTGTAGCCATGGGTGTGATCGTACCCGGGACCATCGAAGATTGGAAA
>Ga0105237_10002061_pt1 | contig 25523 bp, 24 predicted proteins | sample KBSC24metaG_FD_81520 | JGI IMG/M metagenome (GOLD analysis project Ga0105237, IMG submission 81520) | Corn rhizosphere microbial communities from Kellogg Biological Station, Michigan, USA - KBS C2-4 metaG | ecosystem: Host-associated > Plants > Roots > Rhizosphere > Soil | place: Michigan, USA...
ACTGATTGCAGCCTCTTTTCTCGAAAACGCAGAGTCTGCCTCAGTCTATGTATTCGTAGCTACTTCTTTCTACAGCCTTTGCGTAAGAACCACTCGACGGGGTGAAGCTCAGGTTCACCGAAGTAGAGATAAACGAGTGGGCCGATGTTGCTTCGCGCCCACAGGTTTATCGACCCCAAATGGAACCATGTTTGTCTATCGCTCCCTTGCGTCTGACCATCGGCTTCGGCAGTTTGACCGTCGGCTAAAGTTCCACCGATGGCGAAGCTCGTGCCCGGTCCCTTGCGCAGATTGACCTTCTGTGGCGCGGTCAGACGACAGATCGCACTCTTGTCCACTGATGGTGTAGGCTCAATGGTGGTCTCGTCTGTTGCGGGGGTCGATGACGCCCCTGGCGCGGGCGAAGTCGCCTGCGCTGCCGGAGCAGCCGCTTGGACGGTCGCCCCCGGCACCGGGAATTTATCGGTGGTAATCGGGTTGTCCAGGCGGTTAAACATCACCCAGGCTTCGCCGTTTCCTGCCGCATCCACCTGCCCCAGAACCACACCGCTGAACTGAACCTGCTGGTGGTTCGCCGGAAAGGTCGTCCCATCCGCAAACTTGACGGGATAGTCAACGCTGCCCGTATAGGTATAAGCCATGCCGATCAGGTTGCCCTGGCGAACGATCATCGGCACCGCGACGGGCGCGCTGGCGATCAACATGAGTTTACGTTCGACTTCGGACACATCGTTGACAGCATCGCCGTAAGGGCTGTGATAGGTCACGCTGGTGTCAAAAAAGTCTTTCTGCACATCTGAGGGCAGCCAGATAGAAAATGGGCCATTGCCGACGGCCTTCATCAGTTTTTCCGCCGCCGCGCTGGCTACCGGATCGCCAGGCAGCAACCTTGGCCGCATGGCTGCGAGCGCACCCCGGTGTCGTGATCCTCAGCCGTGACCGGGCGGGTGCCTACGCCGAGGCTGCCGCTCAGGGCGCTCCGAACGTTCTGCAGGTCGCCAACCGCTGGCATCTGTTGAAGAATCTCAGCGACAGCTTGAGCCGAGTGCTGGAGCGTGTAGGGTGGAAAAACCTCATCTGATCGAAGCGTCAAGCGGTATAAGGTAATCACCGAGCAGTATTCGATATTGTTTCCGGTGATCTTAAGCCAAGCGATTTAGGGGAAATCTTCGACGAAGTTACCTTCGGATAAGGTTTTTCCACTCTTCACCTTAATTAGCAATCGAAGTGACAGAGAGAACCTTGCTCAAATTCAACGAGTAGACGATCTCAAAGTACAGTCTGTCACTGAGTGTATTGAGAATAGTTTTGCGAACAGGGCGGCATATATTTAGACAAGGATGGAAATAAAGTCGGCTTCCCCGGCATGACGCGGCGCGAAATCCTAGGCGAATTCCCCGATTATGTGCTGCCTCAGACCATCACCGACGCGGGCTGGTACGATGCCAAGCGCGGCTACGAGGAACTCTATGCCAGCGCAGGACGTGCGATCAAGGTGGTGCTGGAACTACGCCGCCGCGCCACCGAGGACGCCGACTTCAAGAATGCGCGGATCGCGATTGTCACGCACGGGACATTCATCGACCAGATGCTCAAGACGTTTATGGGGCAAGTACCCAACCGCCAATACTATTTCACCCACTACAACACTGCGATCACCTGCCTGAGCATCACGGCGGACTACATCCTGATGCGCTACGTCAACCGGATTGATCATCTGCCGCATGACATGATTTCGTAAGGCGAAGGTTCGGGAACATAACAAAATCGTGTGCGGAAGCGTGATACAGGCACATCTTTCACCGCTGCCGCGCTGAGTACGAAATTCCAACGCGCCTTCAATCCGCTAGCAGGTTTGAATGCCGTTATGTTCCTATTATATTTCAGCGTTGACTACGCCATTCGGAACTCAAATTCTTCTAAAGGCTGTGTTACGCTTGTTGTGCAAGTGGCAGATCAACCCATCGACGTTCACGGGATGACATTTCCACCGCGTTGATGATTTCCTGAACTTTGGCACTTTGAGCGAAGTTCCCCTGGTTTTCGCTCCCGCCCGAAACAATTTCCTCCATGAAATTCTGGATCAGGTTGGCGTAAAACAGCGACGGCCAATGCTCACCGAGGGTGTAGCCGGGTGGGAAGAATTTTGCTGGAATTTCGACCGGAACAAACTCGACAGCCTCCGGTGTCGCGCTGTGGAGCGTCTGCGGGATGCCAAAATCCTCAACCAAACGGCAAATCAATGCGCCTTTCGAGCCGTAAGCGCGCGCTTCCAGGCCGGGATAATTGCCAACGGTGACATAGCTGCTCTGAATCGAGCAAATCGCGCCATTCTGATATTCGCCGATGTAAATATCGCCGTCGTCGATATTGGTGCGCATCCTGTCACCTGCCATCGTCGTGCGATAAGGGACAAAATTCTTGAGCGTGCCAACCACACTTTTCAAATCGCTGTTCATGAACCAGAGGCTCAGGTCGATGATCGGCGCGCCGTAACCCTCAATCGAAGAGACGCGAATTTGCGGCTGATGATCGGTCGCGGGAATTAGGTCGGGCTTGGTGACGGGTTCGGTCGGGCTGATGAACTGCGAATTCTGCTCGAAGCCGTTGAAAATGAACGGTTCGCCGATGAAACCGTCGTCGATCAACGCTTTCATATACTGCATCGCCGGGGCATAACGGAAGGTGAGGCCGACTTTGGTCTTCAATCCCTTTGATACAGCCAGTTCATGCGCTTTCCAGGTATTGCGATAATCGTGAGCGACGGGCTTCTCGCAGAGGACGTGCCGCCCGGACTCGACCGCCGCGAACGCCAATGGCTCGTGATTATCGCGGTCGCCCAGGCCGCCGCGCGTACATACATCGATCACGTCGAGGTCTTCGCGCATCAGCATTTCCTGATAATCGGTGTAGACGTGCGGAATGTTGAATTCTTTTGCGCGTGCTTTCGCCATATCAAGATTCATATCGCAGATCGCCACCAGTTCCGCCAGCGGGGATCGCGCATATCCCGGCAGATGTGCGCTCGCCGCCCAACGCCCCGCCCCAATCACCCCAATTCGTAATTTTTCAGCCATGAAATCCTCTTTTCCTCTGAAATCGCTTGATCTATTTTACGGGTTCGGCAATCACGTAGGTCATCGCGCCGCCTTCGATGCGCGTCATCGCCGGGCGCAGCAGCATGATCGCTGTCTGCGTGAACGGCGCTTCAAACCGTTCGACTGTTGCCAGCGTGTAAGGATCGAGCAGTTCGCCCAGCAGCGTTCCCGCCGGGACAATTGTCCCCACATCCTGGGCGCGCAAATGAGGAAGGAATATCCCGCCTTGCGAGGGACGCAGGACATGGGTTTCCCCGACTGGAATCGTCTCATATGTGTCAGGCGACGCGACCGGCGTGAGTACGCCCGCTATACCGAGTGCGCGCCTCAGACCGAGCACAATGTGATCCGCCCAGCGTTCCTCAAGATCGCTTTTGCCACCCATCTCGATGGCGGCGACGGCTGCTCCGAGGGTACGGGCATAGCCGGTGAGAGTCACACTGCGGTCGGCTCCAGAGGCCAAAAAGGGCGGGTTGAAGGCTTTCGAGAACGCTTCACCGCCAGGAAAGGCGAAGGCGAACGAATTGACGCACCAGCTTCCGCCACCATGCAGGTCGATGACCACATTCGCGCCGCTGACGGCATGTTCGACCAGCGTCGCTGCCAGCCGTTCAGTGTGCGATCCGCTGGCGTTGCCGGGGAAAACGCGGTTCAGGTCAAGCACGTCGAGCGGCGCGTTGCGAGCATCAGCTTCCATCGCCAGCGGATTGGCCGTTGGCACGACGCGCAGCGTCCCGCGCAGTTCATCGAGCGGCGTTTGCGCCAGCAGCTTGCGGATCGCCCATGCTCCCCAAGGGCCTTCGTCGCCATGTACCCCTGCTGTCACCAGCGCGACCGGACTGCCGCTGCCAATTTCGCCCACCGCCACACCGATCTGACCGCTGGCAGCTCCGGTTGCGACCGGAAAACGCTTCCACTGTACCGCATCGAGAAGAGAGACCATTTCAGGAATCCATACGTTATTGAGAATTCGTTACAGGCGCGTTATTGTTATACTCGTACAAATATAAACGTCAAATTATTCTTGCTCAAAGAGGGAACTATGGATCAAAGTATGCGCTCCAAAAGTCGTTTGTTCCTGCCCCTTCTCTTGATTTTGTTGGCATTGGTAATCGGTTTTACCCCCGCTGCGGCGCAGGCCAAAACGGAACTCGTCTACGGCATCAACAATAATGTCGATACCCTCGATCCGAATATTACCTCGTATTCCAGCGTCGGGATCATGCTGGAGCATGTGGTCGATCCGCTCATCTGGCAGAATCCGCTGGGAACCTACCACCCCGGTCTGGCAACTGACTGGAGCGTCAATGCCGACGCCACCGAATATACCTTCCACCTGCGTAAAGATGTCAAGTTTCAGGATGGGACGCCCTTCAACGCCGCCGCTGTCAAGTTCACGTTTGACCGCATCGTCAACCCGGACAACAAATCGCAGACCGCCATCAGCCTGATCGGGCCGTACAAGGAAACCGATGTAGTCGATGATTACACAGCGGTCGTGAAGTTCAATACGCCGTTTGCCCCTTTCCTCGACTCGGTATCGCAGCCGTATCTAGGCATCGTTTCGCCGACCGCCGTTCAAACACTCGGCGCGGATTTCGGGCAGAAGACCGTCGTCGGTACTGGCCCCTTCAAGATCGATTCGTACACGCCCGATTCGGAAGTGGTTCTCGTCCGTAACGACGACTACAACTGGGGATCGAAGGACGTGTTTGGGATTACTGGCCCGTCTGCCCTGACCAAGATCACCTTCAAGATCATTCAGGAACCCGCGACCCGCCTCGCCGCGCTTGAAAGCAACGAAGCCGACTTCATCGACGATGTGCCGCCGAGCGATTACAACCGTCTGAAAGATGACGGCAACTACACGATGGTCGAGATGACGCAGCCCGGTCACGGCTGGTCGCTGATGATGAACGTCAAGAAAGCGCCGACCGACGATCTCCAGGTGCGTAAAGCGATTGCCCTCGCCAGCGATAAGCAGGGCATGATCGACACGGTATTCAACGGCTTCGGCACGCCCGGTTGCAGCCCTTTGACCAAAGTCATGTTCGGCTACGATAAGGCCGCCTGCGATTACCTGCCCTACGATCCCACGCAGGCCGGGAAAGTCCTCGACGCTGACGGCTGGACAATGAACACCAGCACGGGTATTCGCGAGAAGAACGGCACGCCGCTGACGATTGAACACTATTTCCGGGGCGACAATCCGCTGAGCCAGGCAATGGCGACCTTCATGCAGGCCGATCTGCTAAAAGTCGGCATTCAGGTCAACCTCAATGGGCTGTCACAGGCGGGCTACTTTGACGCGGTTCGTTCCGGCAAGCACAACACCCAGAACTGGTGGGATACCCAGACCGATCCTGATGGCGTGGTGCGTACCCTGTTCTATTCTGCCAACGCAGGCGGCGGCACGAACCGCAACAATTACGTCAACCCGGCGATGGATAAGCTGATCGATGACGCCGCCGCGACCACCGACTCCGCTAAGCGTGTTGACCTGTACGCGCAGATTCAGAAGCTGGCGGCGGACGACGCCATCATGGTCTACTACAATGATCCCTACCTGCTCTTTGGCGGCATTCCTTCGCTGACGGGGATTCAGTTCCTCGGCGGTGGCACGCTGCCCAGCTTCTACGGCGCGGCTTTCGGCAGCTAAATCGCTGCGAGATCGCAAGAATGCACTTTGTTGGACGGGAATGTAGGGGCGTAACATGTTACGCCCCTACGAAACCATTCCGAATCTTCCACTGTTCGCCCTATTCTGGCTTTCGCTTGCGATGACACGCTTCCTGATCAATCGGCTGCTGCTGGCGATTCCGACCGTGCTGCTCGTGAGCATTCTGGTCTTCCTCATGCTGCACCTGATTCCCGGCGACCCGGCAGAGATTTACATCGGCGACAAACCCTCGACCCCGGCGCTGCTCGCAAAAATCCGTGAGGACATGGGACTGAATAAGCCGCTGACCGAACAGTACCTCGACTATATGATCAACATCCTGCACGGCGATTTCGGCAAGTCGCTCAACAACAACCGCCCGATCCTTGACGAAATTCTCCTGCGCCTGCCCAGCACGCTTGAATTGACGCTGGCAGCGCTCCTGATAGCGATCACGCTGGGGATCGGCCTCGGCATCATCGCAGCGATCAACCACAACACGCTGATCGACACCGTGGCGACGACCATCGCCCTGATCGGCATTTCGCTGCCCGTCTACTGGTCGTCGCTGCTGCTGATCGTGGTCTTTTCGATTGGCCTCAAATGGTTTCCGCCGATTGGTCAGGGCGGCATTAATCGGCTGATACTGCCTGCCTTCGCCCTCGGTTTCCTCTCGGCGGGTGCGCTGGCGCGCATCGTCCGCTCTGGGATGCTCGAAGTGCTGAATCAGGACTACATGATCACGGCGCGCGCGAAAGGGTTGGCAGAACGCCTGATTATTCGCCGTCATGCCCTGCGTAACGCGCTGATCCCGGTCGTGACGCTGATCGGCCTCACCTTCGGCGACCTGCTCGGCGGCGCGGTGCTGACCGAAACGATCTTCGCCCGTCTCGGCATCGGGCGCATGTATATCGAAGGCATCCTCAACAAAGACTACACACTCGTGCAGGGCGCGACACTCTTTATCGCCATCACCTACGTCGTGATTAACATCTTCATCGACCTGATTTATGTCACCATCGACCCGCGTATCAAGTATGACTGAGACCGCGACCGTTCAGCTTCGCCCCAGCCGGGCATCAACGCCCCTGCGCCGTGTCATCAAGCGGATGCGCCGCACAGTCAATATCTGGTTCGGCTCGGTGATTCTCGTGGTGGTGGTCGTGCTGGCGGTTTTTGCTCCGATTGTGAGCCGCTACAACCCAATCCTGGTCACGCCTGCTGACCGCATGAAACCGCCGGATGCGCAGCATCTGTTTGGGACGGATGATTTCGGGCGCGATGTGTTCACCCGCGTGATTTACGGCGGGCGGTTGTCCATCGAAGTTGGGCTGATTTCAATTGCGGTCGCTTCCATCACCGGAACGCTGCTGGGGATCATCGCGGGCTATTACGGCGGGCTGGCCGACGTGCTGATCATGCGCCTGATCGACCTGATGCTGGCTTTTCCGAGCATTCTGCTGGCGCTGGCGATAGTCGCCATCTTGGGGCGCAGCCTGCCCAACGTCATGCTGGCGGTCGGCATCGCGACGATCCCAGTTTACACGCGCATCGTGCGGGGCAGTACGCTTTCCGCCAAGCAGATGGACTACGTGCTTTCCGCGCACGCGATTGGCTGCTCGTCCGGTCGCATTATGCTGCGCCACATCCTGCCCAATATCCTCGCGCCGATCATCGTCATCACCACCAACGGCATCGCGGGCGCGATTGTCGCAGGCGCGGCGCTCAGCTTTCTGGGACTCGGCGCGCAGCCGCCCACGCCGGAATGGGGCATCATGCTCAGCGACGGTCGCCAGTTCCTGCGCTCGGCCTCGTGGATCACGACCTTTCCGGGTCTGGCGATTATGCTCACCGTGCTGGCGATCAACCTGCTCGGCGATGGCCTGCGCGATGTGCTCGATCCGCGCTTACGCATCTAAACGGAATGAATATAGAAAGAGACTATGGCTCAACTCAATATCCTGATCGCTTCCTATCTCGAACCGGAACTCGTCGAACAGATTCGCCGCGAAGCCCCTGAAGTCGAAGTCGTCTACCGACCTGATTTGCTCGGTAAGCCGCGCTATATCGCAGACCACAACGGCCCGATCACGCGCACGCCCGAACAGGAAGCCGAATGGCGCTCACTGCTGGCACAGGCGAATGTCCTGTTCGACTTTGACCACACCCACGTCGATGACCTGCCTCAGCTTGCGCCGAAGCTCAAGTGGATTCAATCGACCAGTTCGGGAATCGGCCAGTTCGTCAAGCGGATCGGCTACGGCGAGAAAACCAACTGGATTATGACCACCGCCAGCGGCACTCATGCCCGCCCACTGGCTGAATTCGTGCTGATGTCGATGCTCTACTTCGCCAAAGACTTCGAATACCTTCAGCGCGAGAAAGCCGCTCATCACTGGGCGCGCTACTGTGCTGAGGAACTGGCAGGCAAAACCGTTTCCATCATCGGCCTGGGCAAAATTGGCCGCGAGATCGCGCGGCTGGCGAAACCGTTCGAGATGCGCGTCATCGGCAACCGGCGCAGCGGCACGGAAACCGCCATTCCGAACGTCGATCAGCTTTACGCGCCGGATGAACTCACGCCGCTGCTTACCCAGGCGAATTATCTCGTGTTATCCGTACCGCATACTCCGCAAACCGAGGGCTTGATCGGCGCGAAGGAGATTGCACTCCTGCCGCAGGGCGCGGTCGTGATCAACGTCGCGCGCGGTCAGGTGATGAACTATCCCGCCCTGACGGAAGCGCTGCGCTCCGGTCGTCTGCGCGGGGCGGCACTCGATGTGTTTGCCACCGAGCCGCTTCCGCCCGATGATCCGCTCTGGGAGATGCCCAACGTGATTATCAGCCCACATTCCGCCAGCACTGCCGATAACGAGAACGCCAAAATCACGCGCCTGTTCTGCGATAACCTGAAGCGCTTTCTGGCGGGTACGCCGATGCTCAACGTGCTGGATGTCGAGAAATATTATTAGCGATTAGGAGAATTTGTCATGCCTGCTCAAATGCTCAAAGATGCTGTCGTCTGGGAAGAACATGCCGTGCCTACCACTGCCGCTTATGGCAGCCTGAAGGTACGCATCGGTCGTGTCGGCAGCGGATCGCCTGTCGGCCTGCTGACCGCCAGCGTTCACGGCGACGAAGGCCCCTGGGGAACCCGTGCCATTGCCAAACTGCTCGAAACGACTCCCCTGAGCGATCTCAAAGGCTCGCTGCGCATCGTCCCGGTCACGAACCCGATGGCGATGGAAGCCGATAAGCGCAACTCGTTTCTCGATGAGCTTGACCTCAACAGCAGCTTCCCCGGCAGCGCCAGCGGATCGCACACGCAGCGGCTCGCCGCCGTTCTCGCCGAACACGCCGTCGATGGCGCGGACGTGGTGCTTGATGTGCATGGCGGCGGAAGCTGGAACGTCAACTGCTTCGTCTATCGCTTCCCCGGCAGCGAGGATGTCGCAGGGTGGATGGGCGCACCGTATGTCATCAACGGGCCGGATCGTCCGACCAGCCTGACCGGATACGCGCGTTCGAAGGGCGCGAAAGGCGTCTGGATTGAGATGGGCGGGCGCGGCCAGAACGAAGAAGCCTGGGCGGATCGCATCGCCACTGGATTGCGCCGCGCCTTCGGCAAAGCAGGCGTCATGACCGAGGCCAATCTACCGGAAACGACTTCGGTAGTCGGCGGCTCAACCACGCCGCTGCGCGTCTCCAGCCCTGGGCTTTACATGCCCGTGATGCGCGAAGCCGATCTCGGCAAGGTTGTCGATCAGGGGACGATTATCGGCTACCTGCTCGATCCCGTGACCAACGACACGCTGGAGACGATTCGCGCACCGTATCCGAAAACGGCCTTGACGCTGCTGCGTCCCACGCTGGCGAAGATCGAAGGCGGCGGACTGGCAGCAGCCTGCGCCGAAATCAAATCGTAATCAACCTGCAAATTTCGTGTAGGGGCGAGGCTTCGCTTCGCCCTTGTGTTTAGAATCTATTTGTAGCCGCCCGCTGTGCGCAGCGCTTCGGACAACTGCCACGCATCGTAGCGCTGCCCGGTTCCCGTCGATGTGTCAATGTGCGCCAGAAACACGAAGGCCGGAGCCAGCAGCGCCGGATCAACCCAGCGAGACATCATTTCTTCAGTGTAGTGTGAGGCCGACATCGGCGTGTTGATCGGCGCGCCTGTAGTGATCGTATTGACGGCAATATTGAACGGCTGGCCTTCGAGCGCCAGCATCCGCATCAGACCTTCCTGCGCGTGCTTGCCGGGGGTATAGGCCGTCTCCTTGACGAAGCCGCGCAGCGCCGACCCTGACGACACGTAGACAATGCTGCCGCCTTTCGCGTCGATCATCGGCTGCCAGACGGCTTTCGAGAGAATGAAAGCCGCCTGAATGATGATGTCCAGTTCGCGCCGCCAGTTCTCGAATTTCACGTCGATCATCGAGACTTCTTTCAGCACCGCTGCGTTATGCACCAGCACGCGCGGCGTTCCGTAATGCGCCAGCGCCTGATCAACCGCCGCCTGCGTCGCTGCGGCGTCCGCCAGATCGACTACAATCGGCAGACAGTCCGTGCCACCCGCCTGAAGCTCGTCCGCCAGCCGATGCAGTTTGTCTGCCTGCACATCCATGAGAGCGATTTTCAGCCCGGCGCGCGCATACGCCTTCGCAATCTGGTAGCCCAGCCCTTCGGCTGCGCCCGTTAGAAATGCGACTTTGCCCTTAATGTCATCGATCATCATTTTTCCCTCAGCGTCACAGCAGCGATTTCACAAAAGCCGCGAAACGATCCAAACCCTCGTCGAAGTCCGGCGACGCTTTCGTATACGCCCCTCGGATGAAGCCCTCGCCCGCGTCGCTCCCCGGTTGAAACGTCAGCCGAGCGTCTTCACGCGCCCGCCGGACAAATTCCGCGCTCGATAACCCGGTTGGGCGAATATCCACGAAAATATAGTAGCTCCCTTGCGGATCGCAGTATGGTATCCCGATGCTGTTGAGCATCTGCATCCACAGTTGACGCCGCCGCCCGTATTCCTTCAACACATCGGCAAACCACTCGCGCGATGCGTTGAGTGCTGCCGCACCCGCGTACTGCGTGATCGTGTTGGCGCAGATCATCATGGCATGGTGGAACGGCAGCATCGCCTCGACCAGCGGCGCAGGCGCGGCGATGTAGCCGAGCCGCATCCCGGTCATGCCGAAGCTCTTGGAGAAACTGTTGATCGTGATCGTCCGCTCACGCATCCCCGGCAAACTCGCCATGCTGACGTGCGTATTGCCGTCGAACAGGTAGTATTCGTAAATCTCGTCCGAGACGACCAGCAAATCGCGCCGCTGTGCCAGTTCCGCGATTTCGAGCAGCTTTTCGTGCTTGAGGACGGTTCCGGTCGGGTTGTTTGGGCTGACAATCACCAGCGCTTTTGTGGTGGGTGTGATCGCTGCTTCGAGCGCCGCCACGTCAATCAGGAAGCCGCTTTCGGGCGTCGTATCGACCGGCAGCAGCATCCCGCCGAGGATGTTGGCATCACGGGTATATTCCTCGTAATGGGGTGAGGGTGTCAGCGCCACATCCCCCGGATCGAGCAGCATCATGAGCGTGGTCATGAGCGCTTCCTGCGCCCCCGACGTGACGATAATCTCGCTATCCATGTCGTAGCGAACGTGATTTTCCGTTTCCAATTTGTGCGCAATCGCCGCGCGCAGTTCGGGGATGCCCGACCAGGCCGTGTACTGGATTTTGCGCGCATCGACCGCCGCGTGCATCGCCGCGAAAATCTCGTCTGGTGGCGTGAAATCGGGCGTGCCGCTGCCGAGATTGATCAGCCCTGCAATCGGCACCGACGTTTGCTTGCCGAGCGAGCCATAGACACGCTTCGCACGCTCCGAGAAATATTTCTGATAATTCAATTCCGTTGAAACCTTGTCCATAATTCCTCAATCAGTTTCTATTCCCCATGTTTTTGCCCTTCTCCCCGCTTGCGTGGGAGAGGGGCAGGACGCGCTAGCGTCCGCGGTGAGGGGTATCTACACCCCAATCCACTTGCGTTCCGCCGATGACTGGCGGATCGCGTCCATGATCACCTGACAGCGCCAGCCATCGAAGAAGGTCGCGCCTTCCTTGACCGCTCGTCCCTCGCGGATCGCTTCGGTTAACTCGCGCATCAGACCGACAACTGATACATTCCAGATGCCCTTGTTGATCCCTGGCAAACTGGCGTTCGGATCGGTTTCACTGATGTCCGCGAAAACTTCGCCGGGACGCGCAAACATCAGCTTCTCGTCGGCATTCGAGAGCAAAAGTGTACCCTCGCTGCCAAAAATCTGCGCCGTATTGTCGAAATTATGCCGCGCAACGCCGCTGGTGAAAACGGTTGCGAGCGCGCCGCTTGCCATCTCGGCACTGAAGCTGACTAGATCGTCCGCCGTTGCCGTCCACGACTCGCCCGTCTTTTTGTCGATCCGATTCGGCACAACGGTATCGATGTATCCACTGACCGCGCCGATCTCACCGAGCCAGAAACGCAGCAGATCGATCTGGTGTGAGCCATTTGCGCCGAGGCGTCCGCCGCCCATCGCTTCCAGTGACCACCAATCGTCCTTCGGGCGCGACGCGGGATCGCCATAGCTGGCGGCAATATTCCAGACGTTGACGTGGCGGATTTCGCCGAGCGCGCCGTCCGCGATCATCTGGTGAATTTTGCGGCGATTGGGGTTGAAGCGCAGTTCGTGACCGATCATGTGGACGCGCTTGAGCGCTTCCGCCTGATCAAGCATGGCGCGCGCTTCGCTGGCGTTCATCGCCATTGGCTTTTCGCAGAGGACATGCGCCCCGGCGCTGAGCGCTGCCAGCACCATCGGCGCGTGATAAATCGTTGGCGTAGCGATGCAGACCAGATCGACCGGGTGCGCCGCCAGCATCGTTTCCCAATTGTCATAGGCATTGGCGATACCAAACGCCTGTGCCGTCGCCTGTGCATTGGCGAAATGTGCGCTGGCAATCGCGGCAATCTCGACATCATCAATTGTCTTGAGCGCGGGTAGATAGGCGGCTTTGGCGAAACTCGCGCCTATAACGGCAGTCCGAATAGTCATACGCTTGATTCCTTTTTTCTCCCCTCTCCCCGCTTGCGTGGGAGAGGGGTGGGGGCAAAATCTCACCACAAGCCTAAATCCTTGAGCGCCTGCCCGCAGGCATCGAGTCCCGTGAGTTCCGCTTCAGAGTAGTTACGCGAGAGCAGCACGCCGCTCGCGCCGCCCGCGAACCCGGCTTTGACACCTTCGTAGCATTCCTGCGGCGTGATCGCTTTGCTCGCGCCTGCGTCGCCGACGCCAACGCCGATCCCCGGATAGATTTTCACCTTGCCGTTGGTATCCGCGACCAGATTTTCCGTCCACTTTTTGACGTATTCTGCATTGAAACCCGACATCGCCGCATCATTGCGCGGCGCGATGAACTCGTTCAGGCCGAGGATGGTCGCTAAGGCATCGTAAGCACCGTCCGGCGAGGCATCCGCCAGCACACCCTTCTGCCACGTCTCAGCAAAATTGGCGAAACGCGCCCCGGCGGGCGTGTGATAAAGCACCGGCTTGAGGAAATCGGCGTAATGCTGGTAATCGCCCTGGTCGTACTGCGCCTTAGCATACGGATTATACGTGTTGATGATCTGCCAGATTCCGTAGCCGACTTCGTGCTTCAAATCGCTGAAGCGCACCGCCCCGGCGATCTCGTGCGCCATGTCGAGATGCGAATCGAGCCACATCTTTTCCCACATCAGCACTTCCGGGTGATGCAGCAGTAGGCGCAGCAGCGTGACGAACACCCCATCACGCGGGCGCTCGCCTTTGCGAACGCCTTGCAGGAACAGGTCGATGGCGCGATAGCCTGCAATGGCCCGTTCGGGATCAATCCCGCGCGCTCGTGCTTCCGCTTTATAGTATTCGTCAAAGCCAGTTGTGCCGTCGGCGCGGAAAATGTCCATGAGAGGGCTGTGCCGCTCCAACCCCCACAGCATCCCATCAAGTTCGTGGTTCGTAAACCAGTCGCCGATGATCGATTTCCACCACGTCCGATAATGCGGGCTGAGCATCGAGGGGCGGGTCGCCGTTTTGCCCCAGTGATCCTTATCGAGCATGTGGATAAAGCCCGGCTGCCAGATATGGCGAATGCCGTTGCTGGAAGTTTCGCAGTAATAGGGGTAGACCTTCATGCCGCGCTTTTTCGCCGCCGGAATCACATCCGCCAGCGTATCGAAGCCTTTGTAAAGCGGATCAGGCGCGGCGAACTGCTTGTGAAACGTCGCTTCGTAGAAAGCCGGGTTCGGCTTGTAAAATGCCCCACCCTGCAAATTATCCTGCTCGGCAACTCCGTGATCCGGGAAGCCGTGAATCGCGCGTCCGGCGTTGCCGTAACTCCACGACAGCGCCGAAATAAAAAGCGCGTTGACGCCCGCCCGTTCTTCGAGAATGTCCAGCACCTGCTCGACGCCTTCGTCAATAAAGCTGATCGCGCCAATTTGGATTCCAACAAAGGTTTTGCTCATGATTGTTTCCGTTGTAATTTCCTGTAGGAGCGTAACATGTTACGCCCGTCTTTTAACGCCCGCGCAAGCGTGGGTCGAGAAAGTCGCGCAGCCAGTCACCGAGGATGTTTATCGAGAGCACCGTGAACATGATGCACAGGCCGGGAAAGACCGCCAGCCACCAACTGCCGCCCAACAGTTGATCTCGGCTTTCCGCCAGCATCCCGCCCCAGGTCGGCACGGTTGGCGGCACGCCCAGCCCCAGAAACGACAGGGACGCCTCCGATAAAATCACGCTGGCGACGTTGAACGAAGCGATCACGATCAGCGGCGCGATGATGTTCGGCACGATGCTCACCCGCATGATGTGCAAATCAGTCGCGCCGATCATGCGCGAGGCGGCGATATGATCGCGCTCGCGTTCTGCCATCGTCGCGCCGCGCGCGATACGGGCATACGTCACCCACTGCCCGACACCCAGCACGAGGATCAGGTTGACTACGCCCTGCCCCAGCACGACCAGCACCATGATCGCCAGCAGAATGAATGGAAAGCCAAGCTGAATATCTGCCAGCCGCATGATCACGTCGTCCACGACGCCGCCGAAAAATCCCGCTGCGACTCCCGCCAGCACGCCAATCGTCCCGCCGATCAGCACGGCGACCAGTCCCACCGCCAGCGACACCCGCGCCCCGTAGATCAACCGTGACAGCACATCGCGCCCTAAGCCATCCGTCCCCAGCGGGAACTGCGTTGTTCCGTCGCTTTCCTGCTTGAACGGGGGCATCAACCGCTGAATCAGGCTCTGGCGATTCGGGTCTTTCGGCGCAATCTGCGGCCCGATGAACGCCAGCAGCGCGATCAGCAGCAGAATCAGCAGCGCCAGCAGCGGGATTTTCGCCTGCACCAGACTGCGCCGCGCCCGCGTCCATTCCGAGATCGGCGGCGGCATGATCTGGACAACCGGCGCAGCGCCGTTCGCAGGCATAATCGACGGTTTACGCATCGGTTTCACATCATTTTGCATCGGTCAATCCAGTTTCCTATCAATGAAGCCGAATGCGCGGGTCAAGCCGAACATAAAGCAAATCGACCAGCAGATTGAGCAGAATGAACATCAGCGAAAACACGACCACTGACGCCTGCACCACCGGAATATCGCGCTGATTAATGGCCGTGAACACCAACCTGCCGACTCCCGGCCACGAAAACACCGTTTCGGTCACGACCACGCCGCTCAGCAGAAAGCCAAATTCGAGGCCGAGGATCGTCACAATCGGCACGAGCGCATTGCGGAAGGCGTGGCGCACGATCACGACCCGGTTCGACAGCCCTTTCGAGCGTGCGGTCTGCACATAATCCAACGACAGGACTTCCAGCATCGACGAGCGCACCAGACGCGCATTGCGCGACAGCGAAAACACCGCAATCGTGATCCCCGGCAGCATCAGATAGCGCAGCGCCTGTGGGATATTCTGGATCGCTTCAGCGATATGGCCTTCGAACAGCGGTTGCAGCACCGGCGTGTGACCGGAAATTGGCAGCAGCTTGAGTTGCAACCCAACGAACAACAGCAGCATCAAACCGAGCCAGAAGCTCGGAATCGACTGTCCCAGCATCGCAAACACCATAATCCCGCCGTCGGTGGGTGTGCCACGCCGCGTCGCCGAAATGATTCCAATGGGAATTGCCAGCGCAATCGCAATCACCATCGCAAAGATCGTCAGTTCCAGCGTCGCGGGCAGCCGATCCATCACCAGATTCAGCGCGGGCGTTTTACTCCGCAGCGAATTGCCGAGATCGCCGCGCATCAGCCCACTCATATAGCTGAGATACTGGTCAGTCAATGAGCGATCAAAGCCGAGCAGATGTCGTGTGCTTGCAATTTGCGCCTGAGTCGCGTGTTCGCTCACGTAGAGATAGGTCGGATCGCCCGCCATGTGCAGCACGAGAAACGACAGCAGCGTGACGCCGAACAGCACGATAAATGATTGAAGCAGCCGCCGCACTAAATACGCTGACATCGACCTGCTCTCTGAATACAAACTGCGATTGTTTTCGTAGGGCAGACCTATGTGTCTGCCCGTTTTTATTTTAGGGCGCACACATAGGTGCGCCCTACAGCCTATTCGATGGTTTAGCTGCTGGCGAGCGTCGCGTCCGTGATGACGATTTGCTCGTCACGCCGCGCTTTCCAGTCCACCCGCTTGCTCACGCCGTAGAAATCCGGCTGGAAGTAGAGCAGCAGCCAGGGCGGGTCTTTGTAGAAGATTTCCAGCATCTGGTTGACCATTGTCTTTTCCGTCGCCGGATCGACGCCCTGAACCGCATTCCACAGCTTGAACCAATCTGGGTTGTTCCAGTTGGTATAGTTCGTCCCGGCATCTGGCGCGGAGATGTCCGCCATGTCATAGAGGGCGCTCCACGTCCCGCCGCCTGAACCGAGCAGGAACAGCGGCCCGATTGATTTCGTGCCAAGCAGCGGCACGTAATCCGAAGTCCAGTCGCGCAGGTCAACTGTCGTCTTAACGCCGACATCGGTTAGGTACTGCCCAATCGCCTGAGCGACGTTGACATCGTTCAGGTAACGCCCGCGCGGAGCCATCAGCGTGGTTTCGAAGCGAACGCCGTCCGCCCCGCGCGGATAACCCGCCGCATCGAGCAGGGCTTCAGCCTTCTTCGGATCATACGGATAGGGCGTCAGGTTCGGGTCGTCGTTCGGCGGGTTGACCATGCTCGAAGCGCGTGTGCAGTCCGTTCCCAGCAGCGTCTTGCAGATCGTCGGCACGTCAATCGCGTATTGCAGCGCGACGCGCACGTCAGTCTTTTGCAGTTGCGCCCAGCCTGGGGAGTCTTTGAAGGCGTCGCTGAACTGGAAGCCGACGTAAATGCGCCGCGTCCCGGCCACCGATTGAACCGTTGCGGTTCCGCTGTTGTTGATCGCGTCGATCTGATCCGGCGAGACATTGGCGATAATATCGACATTTCCGGCCAGCAGTTCGGCAGTACGGGTCGAGGCTTCAGGAATCACGCGCCAGATCATCGTATCGAAGTTAGCTTTGCGCAGCGTGAAGCCATCCACTTTTTGCAGCGTCACATGATCGTCGGGAACCCATTCGACCAGTTTGTACGGGCCGCTGCTGACGGCGGTCTTGGCGGCGTCCGCTAGCGACATCTTCGAATACGAGTCTTTACAGTGGATGTAGACTTCCGAAATCAGTCCGAGGCGCAGCGGTTCGGACTGCTTGATATTGGTCTCGATGGTGACGTGCGTATCATCGACCACCTTGACGCCCGTGTAGCCAATCGACGGCAGGACGAAGCCCGTTGTGTTGCCCGTGAAGGCATTCGCCGGGTCGGAGACTCGCTGGAAGCTGTAGGCCACATCGTCAGCCGTCAGCGCCTCGCCGTCACTGCACGTCAGGCCGGAATTCAGCTCGAACGTCCAGTCTTTGCCATCGGCGGACTGGGTATAGCTCTTCGCCAGATACGGCACGAACTTGCCGCCGTCATCGACTTCGTAGAGCGTAGCGAAGATATGCCCCAGAATGTTCGTATCCGAGCGCGAATTTGCCGCCGACGGATCGAAGGACGAAATATCCACGCCCTGGGCAATCACAATCGTGTTCGCGTCAGGCGTTTGCGCATGGACTGCAAGCGGCAGGATGAACAGACTCATCACAGCGACCACTAAAAAGCGTCGTATCCGGTGGTTCATCGAGGTTCCTCTTTTCTTCATCTCACAATGGGCTAAATGAAGCGTTATCAAACAGGGTGATCCTTCAGGAGCCTGAGCGCGCCTCCTTCCTCTAAAATCCGGCGGATCTCGACCGCCTGCTGTTCGCGGCTCGAAAGCGCGCAGGCTTCCACCATCGCCAGCGAGCGGATATGATCGCGGGCGCTGCATTGCAGCGGCGCGCCGTCTATAACCGCGCTCAAAAACGCGGCGAACAGCCCCTCCGTTTCGGTGATCCACAGTTCGTGAGGGGGCAGGGGAATTTCGGTCAGTTGAGTATCGGCGTGCCGAGCATAGAACAAGTCGCCAAACTGATCGCGCTGGCTGATGACGCCGCCCGTACAATCGCTGCGCCATTCGAACCCCGGCTGCGACCAGCCGCCCATCCATAAGCCGTGATAGTTGACGACCAGCCCTTTGTCGAAGCTGAACAGCGCCGCCACGTTGCTGTCGCTGGCGTACATGCTCCACGAGGGATTCCATGTCTGCGCCTCGACCTTGATCGGTTCCTGTCCGTAGACGTAGCGCAGCAGGTCGAAATGGTGGATCGACTGTTCCCACAGCATCGGTTGATCCATCGTCAGGGGGTATTTGTTCAGGTTGGCACGGTTGCCGTCGCGCCAGCGTTCATAGGTGAACCGTGCGAATTCCGGTTTGCCAACCGTGCCTGTATGCAGCAGTTCCAGCACGGCTTTCGTCACCGCCAGATAGCGGAAATTCAGTCCGACCATCAGCGGTACGTCCCCCGCGAGTGCGGTCAGTTCCGCCGCCTCGCGCACGCTCAGCGCCAGCGGCTTTTCGATCAGCATCGGCAGGTTACGCGCTGCCGCCGCCCGAATTTGTACGTCGCGCCCCATTGGTGGGTTCGCCAGCACCAGCGCATCGGCGCTGACGGACTCAATCGCCGTTTCCGTCCCGGCATAAACGGGTCGCTCACCGAAATCCGCGCAGGCCTTTGCCAGCGCCGCTGGATTGGGGTCAGCATAGGCGACAATCTCCGCCCGTTCTGAGCGATTGATCACCTCTGCCCAGTAGCGTCCCCGAACCCCCAGACCCGCAAGAATAACCCGTAAGGCAGCAGCCATCCTGATCCTTTATCCCCTGCTTAATAAGTGAGCGGAGTCCCTCGCCGAAAGGCGAGTTCCGCTTCCACCACCCGGCGAATCCCCGTTTGCAGCGGAGTCCAGCGAGCGAATCCGGTATCGGCCTCAAGCCGCGCGTGACTGAGCATTCCGCGCCGTGCCAGCGCAGGCAGCGGATCAGCCGGCCTCGTTTGCAGCTTGACGTCAGGCAGCACGGCCTGAAGCGCTTGCGCAATCGTCAGCCGATCCGCCTGCTCGCCCGCCGCCACCTGATAGAGCGCATGAGGCAGCATCGGCGTTTCCAGCAGCGCATGAATAGCATAGGCAATGTCCGGCGCGAACGTCCATTCGCGCGTCTGTGGATCGCTTTGGTCGCTCGATGGTACGGTGATGGCAGCCGAAGCCAGCGCTTCATGGATCATCTGCCCAATCAGGCTGATGCGGGGTCGCGTGGTGCTCGGCGCTTCGCCAATCCCGTAAATATTCCCCAGCCGAATACTCAGCACATCGCGCTGGTACAGGGTCTTGAGCGTCGCCGTCAGCGCCTCGATTGTCGCTTTGGCGATGGCATAGGTTCCTCTGGGCATTGTCGGCTGGTCTTCGCTGACCGTTCCCTCAGTCGCCGCGTAAACCGCGCTCGAACTGAGGCAAATCACACGCCCGATGCCCTGCTTTGCCGCCCAGTCGAGCAGCATCAGCGCCGGTTGCAGATTAGCGTTCAGGTGCGCGGCAGGCGTCAATCCGGCGCTTTCCGGGTCAGCCGTGATCGCCGCCCCGTGAATCAGGGCATCGCACGGCGGCAGCAAATCTTCCGCCAACGCCTGTTCGAGCGGCGCTTCAAGCAGGCTAATCGAACGCTTCATCACCTGCCAGCGTTCGAGTATTGGGCGATCAATCCGCTGATCGACGGCGATCACGTCATAGCCAAGCGCCTGCCAGATTGGGACAGCCTGGCGCAGCACGAAGCCGCTTGCTCCCGTGACCAGCAACCGCTTCAGACGCGGCGCGGCAGTGTTCACCGCGCATCTCCTTTCCGGCCTTCTCTGGGGGTGTCCCACTGTTCGACCAGCAAATCGCGCGAACTGGCAATATGTTCTTCGAGCAGTCGCGTGACCAGGGGAAGATCGCGCTGTTCAATCGCCTCGATGATCGGCAGATGGTTGAAGGCGATCTGGCGGATGTCGCGGTTGCGGCGGTTGCGCTGCGCCATGACGTAACGCACCGCCAGGCTGACCGAATTCCAGGTCGAGCCGAGCATTTTATGGTCGCTCATCACGATCAACGTGTCGTGGAAATCGCGGTCAATCACAGTCACCTGCTTAATGTCTCCCGCTTCTGCTGCCGTGAGCATTTGCTCGAAGACGTTGCGCAAAGCCGGAACCGCTTCGGCGTTATCGTTTTCGATGATGCGGCGCGCGGCGAAGGTTTCCAGCAGGGAACGCAGGCTGTAGAGTTCTTCAATATCGCGCCGGTTGAGCGCGCGCACGGTCGCACCGTGATACGGCACGATTTCAACCAGCCCTTCCGTGCTCAGAATTTGCAGCGCTTCACGCAACGGCGCGCGGCTCGTCCCTAACTGCGCCGCCAACTCTGTCTCGATCAACGGCTGTCCCGGCTGGAAATCGCCATTCACAATAGCATCGCGCAGCGCGTTCAGCACCTGTTCGCGCAGCGATTTATTTTCGATACTCGGCAAAAATTGTCGTGCCACGTTCTTGGATGCCTGTTGAATAAGACAAATTCAGAACAATTTATGGATGTTTATTTTTTGCTTGACAGCGCCAGCGACAATGCGTATCATCGTTTTTGTCGTCTGTAGACTGTCGACAATTTTCAACAATGAAGCGATTATAGAAGTCTCGTAATCTGCTGTCAAGCAATCGGCTTTCCAAATTTCGAGCAGCATTGTTTAGGGATTTTCACCAGAGATCACAGTCCAAAGGGGGTGAATCGTGTCCTTACGAACCAACGCGGCGCAGCTTGTTGAAATCGCGGTCTGCGGCAATGTCAGCCAGCCAAGCCTGCGTTATCCCGGCTACACGCTCGACCAGTATGGCGTCGGCGCGGTGCTGCCGGGGATGTCCGGCGTCGTCTATAACGCTCGCGTTGGCGACCCGGCCTTCGGCTGGGCGGGCGATCACGTCGAGCCGGGTACGTCCATCGCCAACCCCGACCCAGCCCCCGAATTTGCCCTGCACTACCTCACCTGCATGGGCAATCAGGCGATCATCACCAACGGCCTCGCCAAAGGCGCGCGCGGGATCGTCACGGGCGAACACGCCCGCATTCTGGTCGATTTCTCCGCCGAAGCCAATGATCTGATCTGCGTGGGTGACACGATCCAGATCACGGCGGTCGGGCGCGGTATCGAATTCACCGACTACCCACAAATTGTCCTCAAGAAGTGCAGCCCGCAGTTGATCGCAGGCATCCCGATTGAGGAACTACCCAATGGACACATTCGCGTCCCGGTGGCGATGGAACTGCCGCCGCGCATCATGGGGTCGGGCGCGGAACTCAATTCCGAATATGTCGATCAGGATTTGATGAGCGGCGACCGCGACCTGATGGCTGAACTCGGCATCGACCAGATGCGCCTCGGCGATCTCGTTGTCATCCCCGACAGCGACCACCGCTTCGGACGCGGCTTCCGCAAGGGCGCGGCGACCATCGCCCTCTGTATTCACGGCGATTCGGTCATGACTGGACACGGCCCCGGCATCCTCACGCTCATGACCTGCCCCGAACCGCTGATCGAATGGGTGATCGACCCGAACGCCAATATCGCCAACTACTTACACATTCGGGAGCTGCAATAATGCCTCTCACCAACAACTTTGATAAATTGGTCGCCGTTTCCGTCATGGGGCAGATCGCCTCGCCCGGTTTTCCCGGCCTACCCGCCGAACCCTACCGCCTCGACGCCGATGGCAAACCGTTTCTGCTGCCCACTTACGGCGGCATCGTCTACAACGTCTCGGTCGGCGACTCGGCCTTCGGCTGGCTGGCCGACTGCATCCACCCCGGTGTGAGCATTTCGCTCAAAGATGAGAACGGCAATCGCGGCCTGAATCTGTTCGCCTGTGTCGGCAACACGGCCATTGTCATGAGCGGCGACGCACGCGGCGCGCGCGGGATCGTCACCGGGAAATCAGGGCGCTTCTCCGAACACGTCATCCTGCATTTCTCGAAGGATGACCGTGAGAAGATGGCAATCGGCGACAAGATCGTGGTCAAGTCCAAAGGCACAGGCATGGCGCTGGCGGATCATCCCTCGGTCAAATTTAAAAGCTGCTCGCCTGAACTGCTCGACGGCCTCGAAGTTCAGACCCAGCCGAACGGCAAGCTCGGCGTTCCGGTGGTCGCGGTCGTGCCGCCGCATCTGCTCGGCGCAGGCGCGGGCTTGACCAGCGAAGGCGGTTCGCTCCACATTCAGACGCAGGATCGGGAAGCGATCAAGGCGCTCGGCCTCGATCAACTTCGTTTGGGCGATGTCGTCGCGCTGGCGGATTACGACAGCAGTTGGAATCACGGCTATCTGCGCGGCGGGATCGGTATTGGCGTGATCGGTCAGGGCGACAGCCCACGCGCGGGCTATGGCCCCGGCGTCACGCTGATCATGACCTCCGCGACGACCGGGATCGAACCCGTCGTCACCCCCGGCGTCAATCTGACCTCGGTCTTCAATTTCAATTAAAACGATTTCATCCCACTCCGCATTTCTTTTTCTCCCCTCCCTGAAGTCGGGGAGGGGTTGGGGGTGGGGTCATAATTCAGAAGAGGAATAACCACATGCCCGCGCAATACATCAAGCACATGGCCTTTGCGGTGAAGGATGCCAATGCCGCCCTGAAAACCTACCACGATTTTCTCGGCGCTGGCTTCGAGGCTAAAGTCGAGGATTATCCCAAGTCACGCAACCGGGTCGCCCTGTTCAACATTGGCGACGTGGAATATCAACTCTGCCAGTCGCTCGACGAGGGCGGGCGTTTTGACAAGTGGATTAAGGAGCGCGGCTACGAAGGGCTGCATCACGTCTGCTACGCCGTCGATAACATCGATCAGGCGCTTGCCGACGCGCAGGCAGCAGGCGCGACCCTCAAGGAATGTAGTTCGTGTCACGTCAAGGGCAGCCACGTCCACCCCGAAGGCTGGGTTGCCTTCCTCGATCAGGAAGCGGGCGGCATCGAAATCGAGATGATGCAGGTCTACACCCCCGAACAGCTTGCTGAATACAAAGCTGTCAAGGGGATTTAGCTGATGCCGATCCCGTTGGTGCGCGTCCCGGTTGATGCGCTGCAAGACTTCACCTACCGCGCCTTCCGTGCAATGGGCGTGAACGACGAAGAAGCGCGCATGTGTACGCGCGGCCTCATGCACAGTGAACTGCGTTGCCTGCCCGGTCAGGGACAGGGCGTGCGCCGTTTGCCCGTTTATTACGAGCGGATCTCGAAGAAGTACATTATTCCCGGCGCGCCCTTCGAAATCGTGAAAGAATCGCCTGCGTTAGCGCTCGTGGACGCCCACAACGGCCTCGGATCGCCTGCCGCTCAGCGCGGGATGCGCCTCGCCGTTTGTAAGGCGAAAACCTGCGGCATCGGCACGGTTTTGGTGCGCAACAGCACGCACTACGGATCGTCTGCGGTTCCGGCTTTAATCGCCTGTGAAAGCGACAGTATCGGCCTCGCCCTGACCAACGCTGGCCCAGAGATGGCTCCCTGGGGCGCGGCAACCGGAGTCGTCGGCACAAATCCCTGGGGCATCGCTGCGCCAACCGGAGGCGACTTCCCGGTTGTCCTCGACATCGCCCTCACAACCGCTGGCAAAGGCATGATGCGCTGGTTCGAACGCGAAGGCAAAAAAATGCCGCTCGACTGGGCGCTCACACCCGACGGCCATGAAACCGATGATCCCTCAGCGGCGATGCAGGGCTTCCTGCTCGGCATCGGTCAGCACAAGGGCTACGGCCTCGCCATGATGACCGACGTAATCACCGGGGTGCTGGCAGGCGGCGGTTTTGGCCTTACCCCTTACGCCAATCCCGCCAAACAGGATGTGTCGCACACCTTCATCGCCCTCGATATTGAGTGGTTCATGCCCGTGAGCGAGTTCAAATCACGTATGGATGAATTCATCGTTCAGATCAAATCAGCGAAGCTGCGCCCCGGCTTCAGCGAAATCCTCGTCCCCGGCGAAATCGACTATCGCCGCGAACAGGCGTACCGTCGTGATGGGGCGCAGTTGGACGCCGAAATCTTCGATCAACTAAGCGCGCTTGCTCAAACGCTGCAAATCGACTTCCCGTTCGAGCGCGAGATCGTCCCGACAGAGGAGACAATTGCCCGATGATTCCTGATCAATTGGCGCGTCCACTCGCGGCGCGGGTCGCTGGACTGGCTGAGGCCGATACCGTCCGCCGTCCGATTACCACCGCCTTCACCGATGAAGGTGTGCTGGAAGCAGCCGAAGCGGCACTGACAGCGGGCAAAACCCATTACACCGACCGCCCTGGTATTCTGCCGCTGCGCCAACAAATTTCGGCGTATCTCGCTCAGTTCGGCCTCGACGTTGCGCCCGGCGCGATCACGATTACCTGCGGCGTGACCGAAGCGCGTTTCGTCGCCTTCAAACAGTGGTTGGGCAATGGCAAAGCGCTCTACAGCAGCGATTCAGCGCTCGTCGCGGGCGTGCTGCATCTGCTAGGCGCACAAACCGTTGAGTCGGCGATCAGCGCTTCCGTCATCTATGCTCGTAACGTCGCTGATCTGGCGGTTTCCATTCCCGCGCTTCCACCTGATTCATCCGTATGGCTGATCTGGGAACTGACGGACACGCTCACCCCCGACGAAACCAAACCCATCATCGACTTGCTCCAGTCAAAAAATCTCCTGCCCCATCTGCTCGTGATTGGCGAACTGCCGCACTTGGCGGGCTGGCGCGTCGGCTGGATGGCAGGATCGAGCGCAGCCGAAAAGCTGCGCGCCTTCAAGCAGAGTATCAGCATTTGCACGCCAAGCATCTCGCAGTGGGCGGCGCTGGGAGCGGCGCAGACATGACAACTCGTGTGAATACGAATATCCCTGAAGCTATTCGAACGGTTGCCGCCGACGGCACGCAGCTTCGCTATGCCCTCATGGAGATGTCCAATACCATCCCCGATGCGATTGCCCTCGGTCGCGGCGACCCTGACCTGATGTGTCCGCCGCACATCCGCGAGGCCGTCGCCCGCGCCCTACATGATCGCGTCGTGACCGAGTCGCCTGTCGCGGGGCTGCCTGCCCTGCGCGAAGCCGTGGCCCAAAAGCTGAATGCGGACAACGGCATCCCGGCGGCTGAGTTGAATGTCATCATCACGACAGGCGGGCAGGAAGCGCTCTACCTGATCATGCAGGTGCTGCTCGACCCTGGCGACGAGGTACTGATCCCCGACCCGCGC